>Ga0123355_10002321_pt1 | contig 26878 bp, 12 predicted proteins | sample TergutEmb28metaG_3_FD_89872 | JGI IMG/M metagenome (GOLD analysis project Ga0123355, IMG submission 89872) | Embiratermes neotenicus P1 segment gut microbial communities from Petit-Saut dam, French Guiana - Emb289 P1 | ecosystem: Host-associated > Arthropoda: Insects > Digestive system > Gut ... | reverse complement strand
TTCAGTCAGACTCATCTTTATTAACCTTACAAGTTTCCTAGGGATACCAAACTCAATGAGAATCTTATATAAGACCTTCCTCCTAACTGAATCGTAAGCTTTCTTGAAGTCTATAAAGAGCTGGTGAACTTCCTCATTGTATTCCCATTTTCTCTCAAGCATTTGGCGAATGCAGAATATATAATCAATAGTCGACCTGTTACGTCGAAAGCCACATTGATGATCCCCGATACTTTCCTTCGCATACGGAATTAACCTTGAGAGCAAAATGTTGGATAAAATTTTGTCAGTGGTTGGCGAAAGTGATATGCCCCCATAATTACTACAACCTGTTTTATCCCCGTTCTTATGAATAGGTACTATGATCGACTTCTTCGGCTCTTCAGGCAATTTCTCCTTCTTCCAAATAGGAGTAATAAGTTTATGAATCTCCAAGCAAATTGTTCTACCCCCTGCTTTAATCAGTTCTGCCGGTATTTGGTCAATACCTGGAGATTTGTGACGTTTTAACTTGTCAGTAGCCAGCTCAACTTCAGCGGCACTTGGCTCAGGTACTAGTGGTTCTGCTGTATGTATTTCTGCCTGCCCAACGTCCTTAACTGCATGCACGTTGAATAGCTGGGGGAAATAGTTCCAACACCTAGCCACAATACTGTGGGAGTCTGTAACCAAGTCACCTTTCTCATCCTTTACTATATTACATCTAGGCTGGCACCCCCTTCTTAAAGTCATTGATGCCCCTATACAAGTCCCCACTACAGCAAACATTTATCGAAAATTATTCGACAGGTTTTCTCTGGCTATTTAGTCCTAGCCGGAGGAAACCTGTCGAATAATTTTCGATAAGTGTTTGCTGTAGTAGGCTGTAGTATGAGCCGGATAACATACTGTAACTCCTTCAGCAAGTGCGCTTCTTATTACTTAGCCCAAACTGCGCTATTCCGTTCCATTTATGATTTAGTTAGCCCTAATGCTTGCTGATGGTTGCTCAGTCGGCCTGCAACATCTGACTGATTTGTTTTACACAGGACCGAAGTGGAAGGAGTGCTGGTGGAGACTGTGTCCCGCCAGGGCTCTTATGATATCGTGGCCAGAAGAGTGGTGCAGGACAGAGATCTGGAGACGCCCACGGTGTTTGCCTGCGAGCTGCGTATTCCAGAAGCCGACTACACAGTCACAAAGAATGTTGTCTACTACCCAGGTAAATGGCAATAAGAATGATCTGTAAAGTTTGGCTGTCATTCACCTACTTAGTTGTTACGTAGCTGTCAATCCAACTGTCAAAACAGTAGCGTGTCCTGTGTTCAGATATGTGTGAGTGTTGATGGTCAGAATGTTCAGTTCGATAATTTTATATACGCGGTTGGCTAGAGTGTGTTTTTGTACCATACTGATTAATAGGCATGTGGTGTTATTTTTAAAATAAAATACCGTTAACTCGTAGGACAAGGATGAATGAATGACGAATTATAATATGGAAGGAAGCGATGATGTTGTAAGCTAGGTGTTATCCAGGTATTTGCCTGGAGAAACTTCGGCCAGAAAGACAGGTGCCTCGGTCGAGATTCGAACCGCAAACCCCCAAAGACACGTCAGGAAAGTTACTGGGGCGCCAGCATGTTTGGTGCTCGGGCTGCTGAAATGTTTTACAGCAGCTGTAGGGTCTTCTCCGAACTGAGTGCGTTGGAGCTCTACTGTATTGGACAGGTGTCAGAACTTTATACAGTTTTCATCAAATCACAGCCAGCGGGCAAAAGCAACCTCAGGTATTTTAAACTTTCTCTCAAAGGCAGATAATTTATGATGTTTAATTTAGTCGATGGTAAACATTTTCCATGATATATTTTCAAACCAAACGGAACGTTTTTACAGTAGACAGTGTATTAGAAACATACTTTTTTCAGCCAGTTTCAGGATGTTACAAAACGTGACTTAAATCAGACCAGTAGCAAGTGAGAAAACACATAGTTCAGTCGGCATCAGTTTATCCCACCATCAGTTTATCTGTCTAACCTTGCACCTGCCCATCCATCCACCACTCATCAGCCATCAGCCATCAGCCATCAGCCATCAGCCATCCGACCTTCCTTATATAAGATGCGTTTATGTTAAATGTGTGAAATACAATTAACATTTATTCGGTAGAGTGTCTAGCGTGCTTTTGGGGGGGCAGATATTTGTTTACATAACTGGGTGTTCGAAAAATCATGGCGTGTAATTGGCGTAATATTTGATGAAGTAATTTGGTAAATTAATCATTACAGTGAAAATGTAATAAGTTGCTGAGATCACAGTGCGAAGGATTCGGAAGCAAAATATAGAAGATGTTGGATTTGTTTCATTGTCCGGTTTCTACTCAAATGGCTTGTCGGAATCCAGTAGTGTGTGTTCATTGTGTTACGTGCAAGAGTTTTGTGTTGCATTCACACCAAATAATCTTCATGTTTCACTTGGTTCCAGTTGCAGGCCTCATAGAACCATAAGGAGCAGTTAATTTTGAACTGGTTGGTTGCCGTGCACATGCTTACTGTTCAGTAGGCCATAAAGCTGTGTATGTGGTGAAACATAATTAGCTAATTGATGAGCCAACCTGCATATAGAACCGCAACAATGGGGGAAATTAGCAACCACTGGTAGTCTGGTTTACATTGTGTTCATTGCCTTTTTAAATAACACAACGTGTAGATTCTGAAATGAAACATCAATATTCCCTTTAATAATTTGAATTATCTCCGTTTTCGTGGGTTGTTAACGACATCTGGTGGCACAAAGTACAGATAATAGATAGCATGGCTTATGAGGACTAGCAGTTCAATGCAATATTTAATGCTTGAATAAATTTGGGAACATGCACATATTATTCTGTTAAATGGTGTCCGTTCGGAAATTAATTATTTACGATAACCACGGGGATGCTAATACTGAAACTGAGGGCTGAAACCGAGCGTTCTTGATACATGGCTGTCATAATGCGAAACGGAGCGGCAACATCATGTTACTGTGTGTTGTACGGAAGGTGGAACATCTCCTGATGGTACACGAGCGTTTAGAAATATAGTGAGATATTATAGGCGGGCGTTTAGATGCCGGCTTCTCTTCTCACAGGCCTTGGTTCAGTCACAGTTTTGTTCTTTTCATTGATTATGCTCAATTCAAATCCGACTGCTTTTTAAACTCTGGAACACACTAAGTGTTTCTTTGTATTTATTTTGTTCCTTTTGGGATCCATTAGAAACTGTGTTCAAGTTAGGTAATTCTGTCTCTGATCGCACATTCTTTATTTGACTGACCACACCCTTAGCTCCCACTGTTTATTGTGTTTTTAAGTTTTTATGTCTGGCATGCATCCTGATACTTCTTTAAAATTTCATTTTATTTTCATTAATATTACAATTACATAACTTTTCCTTTTAACGTTAAGTTTTACTTCCATATAAAGCAGCAGAACTATCATTATTTTAAAAAGTTTCAAGTTTATCTCTCTTCTAATTGTTGTTTTGATGTTATGTTTACGAATACACAATTAAATTAAAAGTTATATGCACTTTGAAGTTCAGGTGACCGTGCATCGTGATAAATTCTTATAAGAAAACCAACCATATGCATTAATTTCTCAAATTTATTTTTGGAATAAAACTCTGCATGTTTCGGATAGTTCCTCTGTCCATCATTAGGAGTTTTTCACTGTACACACAGCAATGGTATATGTCATACAGGTTTGCTGTGTGTACAGTGAAAAACTCTTGATGATGGGCAGAGGAACTATCCGAAACATATAGAGTTTTATTCCAAAAATAAATTTGAGAAATTAATGCATATAGTTGGTTTTCTTATAAGAATTTAATACGCACTTCTCTGCAAGAATAAGTGAGATTCAATTACAGAATAAGTTGTCCCTCAGCCTATTTGGAAGATATTTCTTAATAAATTGGCTATGTTAAAAGTAAATAATTAAATGTTGGCATTCCAGATAATTTGTTTGCGGCATATAATGGTTACTGTTTTAACTGAACAATTTTCCTTAGGGCACTTAGATTTTCTTCCGCGAATATAATTTCCCCTGTTGTGTGCTCTGGGCACCACAAGTCCACACCTTGTTACAGCCTTCATCGTCATATTAGGCTCCACTTGTGACTGTGTTCTTAGGTGGCATCACCAAATATTCTGTCCTCAAGGTTATTTCGATTAGACGAGCTGAAGGTTTCTCAGAACTTCCCACATTTCTGTTGGTAACATTCACTTGAGAAGTGAAATGTTCATCGCATTGTTTTACTCTTGAGTGATCGAATTTGATTTCTTGTTTTTCTCTAAGACGGGCAAGTTTTCGTACGAAAATCGAAAAGAATATTCCAGTAAGTTTTCTGAGTTCCTTATTATTTTAAGCGGATCATAGGTGAGGCCCATTAGCTGGTCGTGGTTGTCAGGATGATCACGTCAAGCAGGACAGAGAGTGGGAAGTGTGGCAGTCATGGAAAGCTGTTAAGTGCATGCAGATTTTTTGGGCAGATGCCGTTTCTAACACCTGTGATTAGATATGATGATAATATTAGAATGCTTCTTAAAGAAAGCGTGTGTGGACAGAAATAATCTGGTTCAGTGTAGAGTCCGTTGGAAGGATCTGTGAACAAATCAATAAATCTTCATTTTCCTTTAAATACGTGGACGTTTTGTATGTAGTTGGACAGCTATCAATTTCTCGAGAACTTTGCTACATGAAGTTAGTTATTCCTAAAGAGAGACAGACGGGATTTGCACTGCGATTGATAATCTGTCGCGCAGTTCATGCACGTGGTACCGGTTTACTCGCTCTTGAAGCACGTATCAACAGTGTCCTACTGAAGCTGTGGGCCGACATAGCTCAGTCGGTAAAGCGACTCGCTACGGCCTGGACGGTCCGGGGATCGAATCCCGGTGCGGGCTAGAATTTCTGCACCTGTCCAGACCGGTCCTAGGGCCCACCCAGCCTCGTATACAACGGGTACCGGATGTTTCCCGGGTGTAAAGCGGCCGAGGCGTGGCGTTGACCACCCGCCCCCATCAAGCGCCGAGGTTAAAGAAAGAGTAGAGCTATACCTCTACTACCCCTCTGGGCTTTCATGGCCTGTTCTAGGGCGAACTTTACCTTTATTTTTACCTTTACCTTTTACCTACTGAAGCTAACGCAGATCTTTGTCACTACGGCTTGGTGGGTCCTCCGATAAGGCATCTTCGATGCTGGAATGTGATTACAAAAGTATGTTTGACCCGGTAATTATGAGCCCATCAAAAAGGGGTTTGAACAAAAGTGGAACAACTAACGGACTTTCTTACAAATTTACTTTGATTTGGTTACAGCGCTTACGAATATAATAAAACACGCAGCCTTCCAGACGGAGAACTATTAACATCTGAGACGGTGACGTCCGATGTTCCAAGAAGGCTTCCTGGCATATAGACTCCATGAAAGTTGCATACATTTTATGTGCGTGTTACTGTTCAGAGACGAGTACTCGTATTTAATTAGTGCCGAGTTTAGTGGTGCATGGGTTTTGTGCAGACAATGCGCTCAGCTGGAGTAAAGCTAGAAACGTAAAGAACGTACACCCTCATTAATACAGATGGGTGTGTAATGAAACCAATAAGTAAAGAAGTTTTATACTCTTTTTTTGTATTCCTGCAGATGATAAGAAACCGTGAGTTGTAGCTTTTGTTTGCAATGAAGGCACTTTGTCAGAGCCCGTCACTTGGGATGGGTACGGTGATATAGATTCCCTTGCGCCGTCACCTAATTGACACAGAGCAACTTCTCCACACTTCGATGCAGCACTTGTTCTGACCGTGACGTCGTATGAGAGACTGAAGTGTTCTTATTCTCCTTTCATGTAAGCGAAGGAATAGTGAAGGCGTAGCTCAAAAAGATGCCATGTTTCGTGTACTCATGTTACAAGGCAGCGTGTCGTAATTTCATGTGGAACTGGTGACGAGACTACATACTTGGAATATTGGCCTCTAGTAGTTCCACAAAGACGGCTTGATTATGACAACCTTCTGCGCGAGTCTCACAGACCGTACGGTTCTTCTACCTCAGTCACGTGATACCAGTCAGCATGTATCAGAGGCCAAGTGTCCACCTCGGGCCACTCACTTGCCGCCGCTACAGAGGGTAGAGAGCACAGGTCATTTAGTGTCTCGGAAGTGACTGAGTGGCATCCTTCTCATATTCTCGCTACGGGTAGCACGAAAGGATCTCAAGAATACGGCACCTTCACCGATACAATGGCAGAAACACACTGATCTAGGCTCGCTAATTGTAGGTATACCTGAAGCCGGAGACTTTGTGGGATCGCTGGAACCATACGTGTATGTATATTCCCTTAATAGAGTACTCTTTTGAATATATCGCTGTTACTAGTTCAGAGAATTAGAAACTAATAAAATATTGAATTTCTTCGTAAGTGTGGAAACTACCCTCAAACCCAGTTAAAATAACGAGGATAGCCAATGGAGTGTTGAGGATGACCTTTGAACTTAGCAAGAAAGAAGCAGGGGACGGATGGAGACGATTGCGCAGTGACGATGTTCATATGTTGTACCCCTCACCAAATATTATTATGAGTTGAATCACATGAGCACCAAAATTAATACTCGCAGCATGTAATACACGTGACATGATAACGGCATATAAGACTTTCACTGGAACACCTACATAGGAGGTGCAATTTCTAAGATACAAGGGTAATATTAAAACTGTTTTTAATTGAATGTAGTGTCAAATATACTGCATTCGAGTTTAGCATAGGGACTATGGACGGGATCTTTTAGAGAGGGTAATAAAGGTTCGGCTCCCATACAGGGCAGGGATTTCTTGATGTATAAGCGAATTTGAGATTCTAAAAAGCGGCTGTGCTGTCTGGAGTTCAGTCGATGAGAGTTCATATCTTGTTTTGATATACTTATGAGGCTTTCTTCACAAGGTACGGCATTAATGCCTCTTGGGGAATTTGTGACGTGGAATATTTCCCAGAATAGAAAGATTTTTTATTTGGCATCCGATTTTTCTGATTTCAGCCATAATGTTTCGCAGTACAGCTTAGTGCACCGAAGGCAATAAACGGACATTCCCATGTTTCTCATAAGCACTGAACTGAGTCTGGTGAATTTCAATATAGGGAACCAACTGGACGCCATGTGATTTGAAGTTCCCACAGATGACGTTGTACTGGGATATGGCGACGAGTTATTGGTACTTTACTGCACACGTTTCAGAGGACCTAACTGTTTGCGTCTTCAAGATAGTCGGAGATTAAGGCAGTAAGCTCCTCGGAAAGTCTGCAACAAACGGTCGGCTAGTACAGCATTATATCCACTGGTTACTTTTAGGAAATTCTGACGTTCAGCCAGTTGACTCTTAAGAAATGCTAGTCACATAAGAGCAGATATAGACGTTCTAATGCGTACCGTAAACCCACTTTACATACTTTGTTATACTTCGACGTAAATGACTTCTGGTGATAGTTTTCCGGCAGTTCCAAATTTCGGCGGTACTGGTTACAGCGACAAACTTTAGAGCACGCCATTGGGTCTTTCTGTTTTTCCCATACGTTCCACAGAACTTGCTGAAATTCTGATCAGGTGAATGTGATTGTCTCCTTCATTATTTACATTTTAACCCCTATCCTGCTAATGTGGAGAATATGGTGAGCTCCTAATAATGCCAGCAAATGGCAGATGGGATTTAATTCGGCGTTTAAAGGGTTAAGTAAAACTCGACACAGTTGAATGATTTTCTTCACCAATTTTAACACTACACAACGGATCGCAGCATCTGAGTCTTCTAATTCCGTCGTAATCACCATATTGGCATGGTGTTTATTCTTCTTGGTGTTTCGGCCTGAATCCAACCTTAGACTACCGTATTACAGATATATATTTTTAACCATTATTTACATAATTTATTCCATTTTTAGAACGGAAAATGTGAAATATTACAAGTTCAAAATTGCAGATGTAATTTTACAGAAAGTCACGGATAAATTTCCATTCCTCGTACAGCTATTCAAAGCAGCATCTTAGTTTTTAGAAAGGTGCAGAATATTGTCTGCTTGACAGAGTGGACAGAGAGATTTCTGATTAATCTGAATATTGCGCAAGAATAAGTAGGATAAAAAGCGTAATGAATGTACGAATTTGTGAGGAAGTTTATGACGCAACTTACTATAAACTTACAACTGGAAATTTGTTTTTATGTGTTCATGACCATGGGCGTAGGTGGGAGGGGGTGGGGGGGAGAGTTACGAGAGCCTTGGGAATCAGAGTCGAAGGAACAAAAAACTGTAGAGGCAAAATAAATATTAAGTTAAAGAATTTGATTTTTTTTTGCTCCCAAAGTATTTTAAATTACAGAACAGTGTATAAGGAATATCAATAAATAATTGTGATTTTTAAACTACTTAATTTCCATTACAGGCGGTTATTGTGATTACTCGCCCCGGGCGACAAGAAAACTAGCTACGCCACTGTTCACAACTGACATATATTATCATTCAAATCTATCATCACTTGCGCACCTGTTCTTCTATTTTGACGTACTGAATTCGTACTGATTAGTGACGTCATTAGTGTTTGTTGCTTTTGTGTGACAGACCCTGGCAGCTAGTCTAAGGTTGTGTTTTTTACATGTGACCATGAGACAGAATGGCACACAACCACACATCCTTTTGTAGGTGACGTCTAATCTCTAATTTTGTAGTCGAGGCCAGAATTACGGCACTGTTCAAACGCGATTTACCTCCATAATTAAAAAATGATATGCCTACATTAAATGTGTGAAACAGCTTTTCGAAATGCACAACAGAGCCGCTGAATGCAACGTGGTTGAAAGGTTACGTGCAAGGTATCTGATGTAGACGCTCTTGCAACGTATTCTGTACGCTGTCGTAAGGCAAACACGTTTAGTTTCCAAACCGATGCTTTTACATTCAGAAGGTACATATTCAATTATTGGCCAGTTACTCAGTTACAGTTTGTCAGTTGTTTTACTAGCAGGTTACAGTGCTTAAAATTTAGGCTCGTATTCGAAGCTCAATATAAATCAACGATGTTACCAACTACACTGACGGGGAATTTTCGCAATTCCTTACACTGTGTCTCGAATTGTTTCGGAATATTTGTGTGGTTGTGATTTACTGAACAAAGACCTTGGTTCAGACTAAATTGCATGTAATGGAAACTTGGGTAGCGAACATTGAGCTGAGAAGAATTGAGAAGAGATTTCTCGTGGCATTATCCCGAATTTTCGTGGGAAGGGTTTGGGAAACGTAGTAAACCTTTACATAATCAGATTTCGGACTGATAATCATAGCCGGGCCTTAGCGACCACGAAGCAAAAAAATGACATTCTGCCTATTGCCTTATAATTGGACAGCTTGTGACTGCCTTTATGCAGGTCGTTGTCTTCCCATCTTAAGAATAATGAATCCTAACGATGTAAGAAATATAGCTCCAGTTTACTTGCACAGGTTTGTAAATAATTTTAAAGAGGCATAAGTAAATTGTTAATAAGTTTTTGTCTTAAGAATTTGCTATGAAATGAATGTAGGAGGTTTAATAATAGTTTTATTATTATTTATTAATATTAATATTATTGTTACTATTAAATTAATATTATTAATGTTATTATTAAATTCTGAAAAGAGTTTATGGAACTGTACACCGTTTAACACCTGACTGTCAACGTGTAGAGCTCTGTCCTCATTATACATTTATTGTACCTCATTTTGCCATTTACACCCTCAGTTTATTTAAATACCTCCGTAAATACTGTACTTCTGCTTATTTGTAGAGTCATTTATGTTCCTATTTGCTGATTACTCGCCAAGATCAAATAATTTTATTTGTATGTATTTAATTGTATGCTCCGTTTTCGAGTTTTCAGACAATTCAAGAGCAATACGTATAATATCTTCATTTCCTAAAGAGAGAAGACAGTTTCCTTTATCAATACTTATTTTAATTCCTCTTAATATCTAGATTCCTCCTTTCAGCTAATCTGTACCGCTTCTTTCCTCCCTGATACAACATTAAACATCGCCCTACCTGTCCTATCTATATTTAATGTCCTGACAAAATACTAATGAGTTCTTTTCATACAATTTCGAGGTAGTATTCTGCATTCATCTATCACCTTACAAATAATACTGGCGTTATATTTCTGCTGATTTTGTCAAACGAAAGTAGATTCTATGCTTTCAAAGTTCTCTTTCATCTGTTCTGCCGATCTTTCAGTGTGAAAGTGGTGTGGTTCTAAAATCCGGTGACAATTGTGCAAGGTTGTTATTAATTTTGGAGCATTTTCGTGACGGTGTCGTTTCTGGATGTTTAAAACGCGAAGACTGTTTCAACAGGAAATGTTGTGTTACTGGAATGATACTGGGAACTGAACTTGAATGGTGAATGAATGAGAAACTTTGCATTTGTCGCGCAACGGGGAAAATCAAAGAACACACGTAATTGTCGTAGTCAGTATCCCAGACAAACTTCGAGCCATCTACCTCGTAAACACAAGATAGATTATGAACACTACACCAGCTTCGTCGCTGTAACAAAATAACTACAACTTCATCAGAACCGCGTCTGTTTGAGTGGTGCTTTCTTGTTTTATGGTTGGGTACCTAATTAAGTGTGGAAATAAACAAGTCAGTCATGTAGGGAAGCAAGAACGTACAATGCTACTAGCCATTCTAAAATTAGACCAGCTTATTGCACAGTAAAGAGAACGTACTCTTCATGAAATGGGATATTGGCGCGCGGTGAGCACTTACGTTGTGGTCGTCAGATTTTGACTACGTGTGATTTGTTAGATGGATATTTAACTCTCAGAGTGAGTGGTGTGACAATACTGAACACCAAAATATACTAATGTGATTGGATTAATTCAGCAGTCAGTGCAAACGTTTCAGGCTCTGTGGATGGCGACCTCGGTATCTAATTTTTTTTTCTTCACAGTTGACGATCCTAACTAAGAATTATAAAATTCCAAATCCAGTAGCGTAGCTAGTCTTGTTTGAGGGGGGGAGGGGAGACTAATCAAAGTGCCCACACCTAAAAGAAATTTAAAATTTAAAAAAAGTGGCAATAATTTATTGAATTTCTTTTACTTGTTTCGGCAATTTAAAATTTGTTGAACACAGAAAATAATTTTTTTCACTTCAAATATTCATTTTCTCTCCCCTGTGACGGCGCGCCCAGGGCGGCCGCATCATTCGGCCCATTTTAACTGCGCCTTTGTCCAAATTGCTCTAGTTTCGAAGAGTTGCACAGTAACAGTTCCCACTGCAGAAGTAGATTTGAATATGTGACGATTGTTGTTCTTGTTTCTAGTTAGAACGATGCGACAAAAATGCAACATTTTAAAGTCAGCCGTGCACCTTTTAGTCTTTTCCTTTACCACAACTACGTAATACAGGCAGCAGTACCCGAGCTCCAACATCGATATATAAATCGTTAATTGATACAGCCCCTTGCGCTTAAATATTAGACGCATACAACTAACACCCAAGTAGATTATTAATTCTTCTTTTATTAACCAAAAATGCACAGTGCTTAATATTAACACTTTTCTCCTCATTATTACACTCCTATATGTTTCGATGCGTGAGCATCATCATCATCATCATCATCATCATCATCATCATCATCATCATGGAGTCTCTTTATATACTGAAGTTACTAAGTCTATTAAGGTAAAATCGAATGTTATATACAGAAGTCACAGTAAGATTAAGGTTTAAAGCCTAACATATTGTATACAACAAGCTGGTTTGTTTGGTATAAATGCATTTAGGTGTTAGATGTTTCATTCTACATATTTCGTTGTACCAGACGGCGGCTTTCGTTTTAAGTAACTTTAGGTTCGCATTCTTATAGTTGCTAATAATACTTGGTGTTTGAGCTTGTAGAGTCTTGAAATTCTGTGTACCGTACACTCCTACATGTTTAGGCACTTCTGTGTTGGAACACGTGGGAGTGTAATAATGAGGAGAAAAGTGTTAAAAGTAAATATTGCGCATTTGTTGGTTAATAAAAGAAGGATCTATAAAAATGCACGGTACACACAATTTCAGGAAAGGAAGTTATTAGTGTAGTCTGTATAGCTATATAACGCTTTAGTCGTTGCGATGGCACAGTGTGGTTATACAGACCAGTACTCTCATCACCGGACTGCGTCATATGGACGGATAATGCCGCCCCGTCTACATTGCTGATTCTGGCGATGTTGAATACTGCCCGTACCAAGCCCGTCATGTTGAACCATGCTCAGTTAGCTCGACCCATCTACCATCTTCACATTCGAAGATATGCCTTAGTGCTGATACATATTTTCATCTGTTTTTGCGAAGTGGACGCAATTAAAAAAAGTTTCCTCACCAAATTTCCGTATGCATTCTTTTTCTCCCCGAAATAATCTACATGCCCATTTCATCACAGACCCCTGTTGCTGTAACAAATATTGGTTGAACTATATAGTGAAACTACTCTTTACGTAGCATCCTTAATGGCCCACTGAATTCAACCATCGTAAACCCTTCTGAGCACGTCTTTTCCTTTCACTTATACATGACATGTCTTGCAAGACGCCATATGTTATATGCACAAAAGACAACTGACAAAATATTGGTTAGCATCCTGTACTAATTAGATTTTTAGAAAATACATAGCAGTGTGAAGTTTTATTTATGTACCTATTTTATTTATTGTATTGAAAGTGGTGCCCAGTTGGTGCCGTGCATTTAGAAGGTACCAGGTTTGCTTTTGGACTGTTCATGGACGGACACTTTTGGACTTTTCACTGGCAAAGCGTAATTAATCATCGCCTAAAAACTTGACAATATTAATTTTAATAAATTTTAATTTTTTAAGTATAACATTAAAGAATTAAATTATGTTTTGCACGAACTGAAGGGAAAGCAAAAGTCATCCCTTCAATACGATTTAGTGAGACTCGTTTAAGATTACAAGGAATTTATTGTTGTTAAGGCCCTTAATATTGAACTGAACTGTCTACTTACCTAGTACAGGACTCATTCAGGAAGCAATATTATCCGATCCACATTAGCATTTTAATTTTTATGCTACTATTCGTAAACGTCACTCTCAGTTTTCAAAAGTTTTGACCACATTGTTTTTCACGTACTCCAGTCTGAGACGCGTGTTCATCCCGTCGTAACCACTTTTATTGCAATGTTATGAGAAAAAGTGTTTGTCGGCAAATAATTTCGCGAAATTTCAAGAATTTTCTGCTATTTTTTGAAACGTCGGCAGCATATGTTTGACAAGCGGATGGTTTCAGTCTATGTAGTAGCGCATTCATTATTTCCGTCTGCGCCGTGTCTGGATCGCATTAATCAAAATGTCGCCACAACTCGGGGACGTTTAATTTGTACGAGGATCTTTGTAACCAATCTCTCTATCTCGCTCTTTTTTTAAGCTGTCAGTTAATTAAATCTCTCGCCACACGAACTGAATTACTGTGTTCTGTAACTTCGTACATTTCATATTTTCTTTGCATTCTCTTTGGTATTGAAGAATGAATTAAAAGTAATACACGTGTACGTGTTTTGCAAAAGCACAACCTACATTCGTTGCTTCTTACTTAGTGATAGACTTTGTTCCATAAAAGATTTACTGAGCACCTTATTAAGGACATTTTCATAATATACACCTTTATTAAACTGAAGATAAAGACCTAGAGAATATTAATTTTTGTATAATTTTTTGTGTGAATGTTTGGTTATTAATCCATCTGAGAATACATTCGAGAAAATTTTTCTTTTTATTAAATTAAGAGAATATTTTACATACCTGTTTCCCAAGTCATCATCTATCACTATGCGTATATGCAGGATGAATATACGAAAAACAGATGAATGATGAATGTAACCCCGCTCAAGGAGCAAGAGGCACAAAAATGAAAACTGAATACATTTAGTACATTATACGATCAATTTTTTGTAACTTACGATTAGTGGTGTACCGATGTTCACTGAAGACACCGCGAGTAGCCCGGCACATATCGTATTTGTATTCAAGTTCAGTCCACACATTTGTAAACACGAAGGATGTAACTCCAGTCGCAGGAGCCCATACCAGTAGGTGGTACAGCGGAATATCAACAGCATCCTTATGTAGCCCAGAAGTAGATATCAAGAGGGAAAGAGGTGGCAAAGTGACAGGACCACTTCTGCCTTCCGTTCCCATGGAATTGTTCGATACCTATAGGCTCGAACTGAATAGTAAAAATCCTGGAACAACACGTTACTAGAAACCTAATTTTTCAGAATAAGCATGAAGAATTTGTGCAACATATCTGGTTAATCTACAAAATTCACAGTGCTGTCGGCAAGAAATAAAGTTGCAGACACTTTGTTTTTTGGATATAAAATAAAGACACTGAACTAAGTACAGTCTCTGGTTACTTCAGTCACTGCATGCGTATTGATAATTCCCCAGATTTTAACGTTTCATCCGTCAACGGTTCCATACAGACGGATAGTAGCTTCGTCTCTAACTGAAGCGTGGGCTGTGAAGTTTATTACCTTCAAGTGTAGACAGAACAACGCAGTAAAACGTGTAGCGATCTTATTTGCCTTTGGTTGTTAACGATTTGTAACATTTTGTATTTGTATTAATAAACCTCACGTTGAAAGCAAAATTTTGTGCACTGTCGATTGTGGCGTGCTTTGTTGTCGAACAGGCAGCATTGCTGATTTTTTCCACTGTCAACACTGTGACTTATTTCATAAGCGGTCTCCGAAAGACAGGTGTAACCTATTTTCCAAGTTACCGATTTTTTCTGTAGTTTAAAACGTTTTCTTTAGATTGGTGTAAATGAGAAGCATTACTTCACGAATGTGGAAGAAAACAGTTCTTTAGTATGGAAGACTCGGGCGACCCCGTAAAACATTTCCCATACCTGTGACACTTTCTTGTAGCCTTCCCGTTATTTACAAATAGATACAAATTATACGAATTAAACTATCTTTTTTTTATACAAAAAGACCTGACCTTGCTTATGGTTGGAAGCAGTATATTTGACAGCTCAGGAGCCGGACTTGACGCGAGAGGATCCTATATTAATTGTGTTATTTAAGGGCGCTGTCAGTTGCTAAGATTTTCACACTTCCGGTGACAGGTGAAAAAATGAGTATGCAGAATTGGTGCAATCATAGGGACTGAGGAACTCGAAGGAAGCTTTGCAAAACCTGTACAAATATTACTTTGCCTGCATGAAGCCCCACTTGGGTTGGCCTGGGATTGAAATTTGGCCTGCGCGGTGACAGGCCCCCGAGTAAGTGACTCAGCTACCGAAAGGTCTCTTAGAATGCCGTACGATATGGACAGTCAAGCACGAATATTAATCTCACTCGAATTTATCCTGTAGGATGTTCGCAGTTCTGACAACCGACGCAGTTGTCAGCTGCTCTTGCTTTGAAATGTGCCCCACATTTTCTCACCCTTTGCTGTGTTTCTAGATTTTTACGTCTCTACCTCTCACATTCTCCTCTCTTTCGAAGCTGTGTTAGCGGCCACTGACGATTCCAGTGGTCGCGCGGTCTGAGGCGTGGATCTGTGGCTGCTGGCTTGCTGGGATTGTGGATTCGAATCCCGCCGGGCATGGATGTCTGTTAATCGTGACTGTTGCTTGCTGTCAGGGCTGATCGCTCTTCTAGAGGAGTTCTACCGAGTATGGTTTATCTGAGTGTGATCGCAAAGCCTCACCAATGAGGAGGTCTTGGCCCACTAGGGCTGTCGAACCATTAAACAAACCTGGTGCTAAAAGAATATTTTAAAGTAACCAAACCCAAGGTTCTCCTTTTGCTCCATTTGGAGTAGCGGTCGTCTGTATCACGATCTGGATTCAGCTACCAATCACTTATAAAAAGATATTATAAAGAAATGACACTACAGTGGCTTTCGTTCCTTCTGATTTCTGGCATATGTCTTTATCAATTTTTCCTTCCTTCACTTGTCATACATTTTTACATTCTTACAGACACTTTTGCCTCTCCTCCTCATCTCCACTAAATGCGAACCTTGAAGATTGCGGTAGTCTGCACTAATTGTTTTTAACCTCTGTATTAGATAAATATGAGTGGCTAGCCTGTCTCTTCTATCACTTTACCCCCTACGAAAAAACCTCTACAACCATAATAAAGACAGAGAATTATTTATAGAATTGGTTTGGGTTGTGTGTTGAACATATCCTTTCGCCTAAATGGAATGCACCCCGCTGTTGCCCAAACAATCACAATGTAACAACGAGTGTCGTTAAATAAACAACGGATCGGGCAGTACATTTGTAAGCAGTAGGTCTTAGTTTCTCCTTGTGCCGTTCATAAGTATGCCACGTACAGCGACTGTCAATGGCTGACATCTTTTTCGACTGTAGTTGGATCCAAGGGAATTTCAAACGAAAGCGTCTGGTTTAATAGACTTTTATTAACCCTTGTTCTGGCTCTGTTCTGCTGAATTGCTTATAAGCTGCCAACAACGGCAGTCTTTCGGCAAAGGTTTAAATATACAATGACGTGTCTCTCTACACGACAGAGCTTACGCAGCCACACGGCTTGATTTACTACACACTTCTTTTTTGTTTGCGTTTCTTTCCATTATGTATGGAGGAGAGAAAGTATCGTGTACAGTACGGGATACCTGCAGCGTCGAAAGAAGGAATACTCCTGAGTCCAAGGAAAAGTGATTTTTCGAATGCGATCCCTCCGTGTGGCTGCCTGATTGTCTGTGGCTGAATATTTCAATGGAATCCATACTGAAAATTGTCAAATAACAAAACCTGCTGTTTTAACCATTTAAAGATGAAGAAGTGAAAGTACTTTTATACCCACCGCCCCCTGATTTCCGAAAAAGCACTGTTTTTTGGAAGGTCCCGGGCTGCGCCCATTGTCCTTCTACCCAAATCAGTGTTCACATCAAGATGATTTTGGAGTATTGATGTAATAATACTGACAGACAAAACCGAAGTGCTCGGAGAAAAATCTGTTCCAATGCAACTTTATCCACAAAAAATCTCACATGGACTGTGAGCTCCGCGGTGAGAGGTGGGCAAATGACCGCCTGAACCAAGACATCGCCGATTTAAATAAGTAAAGGAATGTAAATAGTATTTAAATGTTAGTTCGTACAACTGGGTAAACACATTCCATTTCAGTTACAAAAACCAATCTTTTAGTGCAGAATAGGGAAATAATTGCTCTTTGTTTTGAGATCTGCACCAAAGACAGAAATTAACTGTGTAAACAGAACATTCAGTCTTCGTGTGTGAAATCTGGCAGTTCACAAATTAGGCACTAGATTTCAAATAATGATGATTAACGATGTGTAAAGTGCAATATAATTCTTACCTTCGAAATATATTTTTCTTTACTTTTAAATAAAATCAGTTTTCATAATTTCTTTCCACTTGAGATATATTGAACTCGATACATATTCTGAAACGTCAACATAAAAAGATAATTAATATTCTAAAGAATATTATGAGCTATAATTACTGAAAAATTGAAGTATTTTTAACTGATTCTCTCTTAAAGTGATAAATGCGTGACTTAGTTATTGTGCTCTTCATTCTTTACGTACATTCGACAGGGGGTTTAAAAAATAATGGAATAATTGCGTATAATGATTTTATCAATATTGTCCCTGTATTTTTAACTATAAATTTAAAGTTAGTAACTTTAATATTTTGAATGATTCTTTCTAGAGTCTTAGTTGCAAATAATGACCCCAAGAAAATTTAAAATGATTTTACCAACAAAAATTCTCATGTGGAAAGAATGACTAATTCACTTATACAGAGTCAACCGTTGTTACTAGTGCGATACATTTGGTGCGTTCAAGAGCTAAGTACTTCTAAAAATGTTTCTCTTATTTGTATATTCTGTTTCCTAGTAAATGATTAATAACAAATAATGGTATAAGATCGTGAAAAGAGATTTGAAACAGCGGTGTTTATTTTCACAGCGTGCCTCATAACTAGCACGCAAAGCAAAATCATATTATATAACAGAAGTAGCTAATAAATCGTATTTAAAATATTAAGGCAATAAGAGTAACAAATTAAAAAATCTACTGACAAAGAAATTACGACCAAAATAATTTCGTGAAACTACTGCCACCACGCACAGTCAGATCTGAACTTCATAAAGCTTGCTACAATACAGGCCCTATTTTTCTACGCATATCTTATTGTTCAATGTTGAAACTAGCTGAGAGATGTCCGCTGTGCCTAACACTTGTGACGCGTTAAATCAATTGTTGTCCCTGAATTTTATCTTCTTTAAAAAATGACGATGCAAGAATTTGAAATTTGTATTTCTATTTTTCTAAATTATGCAATAAAAGTGTTGTTCATGACTACCCGCTTACTTAATACTGTTTATGATCTTGTCTCTTAACCAGCCAGATTTTATCGCTGTCAATTTTTATGTTTAGATTGTAAAGTTTCGGTCTGAGTTAGTACCGCGCAGAAAATACTCTCTCTTGTTTGTTATGAAGACCTATTACGGCCAGTTACTCGAGCAATATAAATGTAGCTCTTTCTTGTGCGGATGTAATGTGTGAGTTATTTATGTCCTGCTTTAACCAGAATCACAGTTTATCTACAACTTTTGAAAAAAGGCAAGAATTAAATTTTAGGAAAAATCCATTCCATAGGCGTCGCGCTGTTCCCTGCTGACAAAAGGACAGACAGAAAAATGAGGCTATTACTCACTTTTCGCAGATGTTTTGCGCACCCGACAAGTATTGAAGATAAGCAGGTATGCGATGTTTTATGCGTACGTCAAGTCTTCGTCTGCCACATCAAGCGAAGGACTTTTCAAATCAGGATGTAAGGAGAGTACTCATGGATACAAGAGAGAAATTAACAATTGCTTTGGGAAAATTGCATATTCAGTAGGTGGGTTAATATGACGCTACTATAACCCGATTATGTTATATCAGTATAATGAAATGAAGGAAAAGATTGAGACCCCAGCCAACATCTCTGACACACAAGCAATACAATAGGGACGTACACAGTTTCATAGACGACATCCAGCTTCGGCATGTACACATCCTATAACACATGAAGGAATCCATAAAAGACAAACGCAGCCATGCCCACATTCCATATGTACTGTAGAACCCTACTTATCCGGATCGGCTTGGACCTTCCGGTAAATTTGTTGCGAATTCTACCAAACTAACTTCCCTTGAAATTACCGGTTATAGGATCGAGTACAGTGCAGAGTTAATAGCTGCTAGAACTTCAAATCAGGCGTGGTCGAAAAGTTGAGAGAGTTGCACATACTGTAAATAGTAACAGCCAAACTTCAAACTGCCAGTGTAGCCTATTTTCAAAGAAAAATTCAATTATCCGGATTTTCTGCATATCCGGATGTCTCGCCTCCTGGATAAGTGGAGTTCGGCTATACCTGGTATTACAACAACTGCTTTTATGTGCTTCTAAGTGTTTTGTATTTTAAACCACTGCAATGGACAACACAACAACATAGGAGCTACATCAATATAAATTGTGGCATAATAATAATAATAATACCTTAAATTCATATGTTAAAAGCGGTAAAGACATTTTAACTATTGATCAACGAAGCGATTGTCATTAAGTCTTAGAAGTTTTGCGTGGATATGAAGCCTACAGTTCTGCAGTATTGGTTGGACAATTGTTTATAGCCGTACAACTTATTGGAAAGTGTAACGGTTAAGACGGAACTCCCTGACGATGGCGCTGACGAGAGTCGACTCGCATCGGAATATTAGTTAAACAGTGTGACTTGGTGTATGAGAGGTGATGCATTAAACTTTGGTTTGATGAGGACAGACAAGAAGGAGAAGAAGTTTGAGGGGTCATGTAAAACACATAGGAGAATTCGAAAATATTTCAAACTTTCTTTGTAAACCTGAAGAGACGGTTTCGGATACCTAGGCCCGTTTGAGAGGATAGGATTAAGAACTCTCCAAGGAAGAGGTACGGAGCATTCCGATCTCAGCTTTATTTCTTTCAGAAAAGATACCTTTAAAAAGTTTAAAGAAAAAGAGTTACTTTTCGATTTCCTTATCTGACCAGAATTCTTCGAGTATTTGCGTTGTTGGTAGCTTCTGAGGAGTAAATAGCTACCTTCATTTATTTAGTTATTTAGGGGCAATTAATTGCTAAACCAAGCCTGCATGGACAGCCATTTCTTCAAGTGCCAAATGAAGCGAGAGAACGTCGCTCTCTCACAATGTAGACGCGTTGGAAAAGTTGCGAAAAGCGACGTCATGTCTGTCTAACTGCCTGTCCGTCCACCCGTCCTTCTCTCTCTCTTTCTCTCTCTGTCGCTGTCTCTTTGTGTGGAAAAATTCGGATCCCGCTGGACAGAATTTGTTAAATTCATACGAAAGTTTCTCACTGAAAATGTCAACGGAATTCAAGTTCGATAAAAACTGGACAAACATAGCGCACACTTTACGTGGAGACCCTTGAAAATTTATGACAATATGTCTCTGATTCCTTTTTATGTTGAGAAATATTACAACCAAGTTTGTCGAAAAATCTAAAAATATTTCATATCAATTATTAACTTTTTCGACAATAGTGCCGTTTAAGGAATAACTGCAATCCATATGACAAAGCATGAGTTATAATTACATAGACATTTGTTGCGGCATGAGGGAAAGTAACACACCAGCGACACAATACTCGTGTTGTTACGTCACGTTCCTCTGCCGTCGTAGATTTTTTTTCGTAATACGGTTTATAGTCGTATTATGTGTAATGAAGGGAAATAAAGAAGTGTATTTATGCTATTTGATATTGTCTAGGAATATGTACTTCGGTATGCAGTTTATGAATATACTTACGAACTGTATGTGAAGGGCTGTTGTGATTCACGAACTAAAAATTATTCTACGAGGTGAAGGCTTTAGTTATGACTAAATATTTAAGAGTGAGAAGTTGATAGTAGATATATAAATAATACATTATTCAGCGAAATATCATACGAGACACTAATAACAATGATAATAAAAGCAGAAACTGAGAGTGAAATAGTGGCAGCACAAGACCAGGCGCTACAAACAAAATATTATGCGACAAAAATATTGAACACAGTGACAGATAGCAAGTGCAGACTTTGTCAACAATTTGACGAGACAGTAGACCACATAATATCAGCATAAACAATACTGGCAAAATAATAGTACATAAAAAGACATGACAGAGTGTGTGCACAACTACACTTCAACATATGCAAAGAAACAGGCGTACAACTGGACAATAAACACTGGTATAAACATGTGACAAAATCAGTAGAAACAAGTCAAGGAGGCAAGGTTAACATATTGTGGAATCAACAAGTACAAACTGACAGAACTGTTCCCAACAACCAACCAGACATTATAATCCGTGATAATGAAAAGGGAACATGTAAGTTAATAGACGTTGCAGTCTTAGGGGACAGAAATGTGATTAAAAAAGAAGGCGTGAAAATTATAAAATATAAAGACCTTACAATAGAAATACAGCGCATGTGGAATGTAAAAAAACAAAGGTGATACCAGTAATAACAGGAGCGACTGGGACTATTTCAAAGACATTCAGAAAATACGTGAGCAACACACCAGGAAAGCATGAAGTCAAGGAACTCCAGAAAACAGCCATATTGGGCACTGCACACATACTTCGGAAAGTACTAATGTAAAAAATACAATAGATTCAACACTGAAATTAACGATATAAGCACCATAATTAGTAACAACAGCATATCTGCAACACTGTATTCCCTAGGGACATAGCTTATCTCAGGAATATAAGTACAAATACCCTGCATAAAGATGATGATGATGATGATGATAATAATAATAACAAATAATCTGTAATATTTGTACATTGTGGACAACAATATTGGGGTCTGTACTGGATGACCTGAGATGAAATTCTGGGGAAGGGTTCAGGAAGCACGAACCTGTAGGCGCATCAGTGTTGCGTCAGGCTACACGTACGTTTTGCTGTCTTCTTCGATACCGAATGCGGCCATACTGTAATCCACTTGCTCGAGTCCATCAGCAAGCAATCCATCATACGGAGCTTCATCCTCATTTCAATACAAACCCTTTTTGCTTATCTCGTGTGTTTTTTTTTTAAGAATCGGCTCAATGGCTCCTCGACAATGGAGCCGTTTTGTAGCGCTCAGCGTTTCTACTTCCATTGCGGTTAAGTTTAAATGAATCCGGTACGTGTTATCTAGGCAGAAGGTGCCTATATCCAAACAGGGCATCTTACAAGAGCAGAAGTATAAAGTGTACAACGTATTTACGAGAATTCAGTGTGCATCTAATATGTATCTGATTAAGTTGTATGTTTTCTGTTGCCTATTTACGTATTAGGCGAACACTATTTGCGCCCAATGTACTAAAAATATCTTATGTAAATGGGAGGTTTATCCTTAAATCAGCACAGGGTAATCTTATTCCGTCATTATATTAGCAGTTAGAGTTATAGTTTTTTCTTGCTTTAGTGTTTTGAATAAACATAATTCCTTCTTGTGAGAAGCTTGTCACGCTCTTTTCTGCTGTGTATTGGAATAACACAGACAGTAATGAGCCTAATATTGACAACTTCTATGCGATTTTCATGCTGAAAAGCTATTTGTTCGGACACTTTTGAATTAGTAAGACCTACGAAGGGATAAAAAATAATAGAGCAAGGGAGCTTAAATGTATTCTAACAATGCTTAACAAATCTTTTTAATTTTTGGAATTCTGATACAATGACATGTTACTTCTAAGTTTTAACTGTTTAAGAATGTATGACTTTCTTACGTCTATTTTGTTTGGCATGTAAATTGAAAGAAAGTCTCTATACTTGTTAAATACTTAGTTCCTAATATTAATAACTGAGATAAGCACATTGTGTTGACACCTCCGATTGCATATCTCGTCTTTCCGACTGAATCCGGTAACATCAAATATTCCACTGAAAGTTTTATATTATTTTGTTCTGAAAGACGATCCGACATGTGTAATTGCTTACGGTGTAGTTTTCTTATGCACATATACTCTTAATAGGGTGTGCTAAATTCCGAGAAGCCATGTAACATCGTCCATAAAACGGTTGAAACCTCATACAGCATGACGTAACGCTTGATTATTTAATCGTTTAACTCTTTAACGTAAAGTGGTTATTACGGGCACTGGGAAGTGTGTCACGAAAAACTCCGCATTTTGCCTAAATATTTTCATATGTATTTCGTGATATGTTTTAAGTAAACAGCTATTATATTCACAATTTTTGTTTCTAATGGAAGCACATTGCGTTTTCGTCTCTGTTAATCCGTCCTGGACCTTTTAAAGACGCTGTAGTCTAATTTCAGTTTAATGCCCGGTGTCGAGGTTGGGTCATTTTGTGTGGAATTTGTGGTGGATAGAGTGACACTAGGAGAGGTTTACGTCCGAGTAGTTCGGCTTTCCTCTCTTTTTAGCGCTCCATGCTCATCTTCATCATCACAGCTACTCTTAACAGAAGGTCAAAGTGTAGAAACCTGAAACCTTCCGAGACAATGATGCTCTTTCGAAACTTGGGCGGCATCAAGGGCAGAAAGTACATATAAATATGCATATACATATAAATAAATAAATATATATATATATATATATATATATATAAAATACAAGCGGGCGAAGAGTGACAGCTTTTTGAGCTGTATATTTTCTGTCTGTATGTCACGCACTTCACATAATTTATTTATTTCTTTCTTTGTCCATCGATATTCAAAAGTTAATAGGAAAGTTAGAAAATAGTTGTCCTGTCCTAAGCAGAGTGGACATGTCAGGGTTACTGGATAACGTAGATGTGTTAAGAGGACGATGGTTGGTATTGTGTAGACTGCGTGATTTTAGGCTTCCGCCGCGAAGTACGTAGATGAGATAAGCGTTCTTCTAGGATACTACGCAATGTATAGTGGTAATTACTTACCGACGTTTCGGGACATCCTAACTATTCTCAAGGGTGAATTCTCGACCCTTGAAGACGGGGCCGAGAGGTTTCCCCGAATCGTCTGTAAAGAATTACCACTATACACTGCGTAACTTCCCAGAAGAGCGCAGATCTGAGTGAGACGATTGTTTACAACTTTGTGTTGAACGGTGGAAGGTATAAATTGCCCAGCGATGTAAGGAGAGGATTGTGAAAGGGCGTGTGTTCAAGTTTCCCCCAAACTAGGCACCACTTGAGAATTCTAGGAATAAAAATTAGTCGACGTCACCGTAAAAAGGCTAATCGCTCCAGGGGTTTAGGAGTGAAGAATTTGTGCACTTGTGATATAAGGTGATTTTTAAGAGCAAGAATAGGAGAATTACTACGTGTAAGTAGTTTGAAGATTTCACCCTATCATTTGGCCAGAAATGTTGAAAGAAAAACAGGAAAACAGCACGTTAATAGAAACTTGCTGTCATTCAAAGCAGATGAAATTATATGTCAATAAATCAGCTATATTTGTTCAACAATATAACGCCGACTCGTTAAACAATGACACAGTTAGAAAATTATAAAAATTGTTGACTCTCGACCAGATATTTTTATTAATTTCAAAAATTGGATAGCTCAGAAATCAAGGCCTGTCGTAACGCTGCAACAAACAAATGAATACACGCTAGCATTTCAAGTCGGAATGTCTTGACTATAACAAATCCACTTCTCTGATGCAGTTATCCGTGTCTCAGCTCACGAAACAGATGAAGATTAATGACACACATTTAATTCTAAGGTTCTAATGGACTCGCTTCGATGTAATATAGTAATACATTGCTGTAATCAAGCAACTGTGACTGTGACGCTTCTTGTTGGCTATCAGTCACTTTCCGTCAACACATCGCCATTGTCATTATAGCTGTCATCAAAGCGGACAGCACAACGAATATACCTCAACAGATACGTGTAAGTTCCAGTGTGACATGCATTGGAATGCATCCACAGTAAGCGAGAAGCTTGTGAGTTACAGTATAAGATGCCTGTAGTGTCATTTTTATCACACCTGAGTAGTTGTATGTCAGTGGTGACAATGTTTGCGAGTTTGCTTTAACCATATTAAAAAAACCATAGAGGCGTGGAGTTTGATTGTGATCATATTTGAGGTAGACTAATGTATGGGAGATGTGTTCCACGAAGTTTTATGTACGCGCACATGAATGTGTGCCTTTTGAATGTGACCATACTAGAGATGCGTGCGAGGCTAAAAACCAAGAGAAAGAGTGGATCTGGATCCAGGCAGAGGGACTTACGTCATTGTCGGATATGGCAACTAATGAGTCTCCCTTGCGCTCACACGCTGTCTCTTTCTCTCTAGTATCTCCGCCAAGATACTCGCTCATCCCCACTCCATCATCTTTATCCACCCCATCTACCGTGTTGTACCACCATGACGTACTTCCGCTACCCCATCTATCCATCCATCCATCCATCCATCTCTATACCCTAAGTCCCAAGGCGCCCATTTTGATGCGTCCTTGTATATTACGGCATTGGTGCTGTCTCATGCATCCTGTACAGACCGGCAAGAAAGTTGGGTAACATCCACGCGTCATGTGTTCATTCTGTTGTACACGTACACGCGTGTGAACCGAACCTGACGATGAATGTTTGGGGGAGGAAGGCGAGGTAACCGATGAGTTCCAAGATCATCGTAATAAATACCTCACAAATAATGAGACAAGTGAGAAGTTAAATAAGGCAGTCAACAGCTGACGAATAGATGTGTAGCATATCGCAGCCTATCGAAGAACTTCTACGGACGAAAAAAACGATCGCTTCTGTTTTGCCTTGCTCTCTCTTTTACTTGTTGTATCGTATACGGGAGACACGTGGCTTCTCAAGCTCGCGGAAGAACATTTCTTCTTGTGTTTAGAAGTTCTGAAGGACACACTGAGGCTTTAGTGAGAGGGGACTAGCAGGAGGACGAAGAAAATTACATAATAAGAAACTCAATAAGAACTAACAAACGTGATTATGACAACCAAATCAAGGAAGATTAAGTGGGTGGTGCACGGTGCACGGTGCACGGTGCACGGTGCACGGTGCACGTACGTGACACAAGAAATGCAGACATGAGTTTAGTTTGGAAGACCGAATGTTTAGATCTTGCATATCATACGAGGTCTGTCCGGAAAATTCCCGAATATATCGCGTAAAATTTTCCCTTCTTACCTTGAAGCTATTCAGCCTTGTCGCCTTCATAGTACTCCCCTCTATTCTGCATGCATCGCTGCCAGCATTTCTTCAATGTTCTGATGCATTCCTGGAAAGCTTTTTTAGGAATGCTGCGCAAATGCGCTAGCGAATTTGTCTTGATTGCCTCAATAGACTCAAAACGGCAGCCTTTCAGCGTTGATTTTAGTTTTGGAAACAGAAAAAAGTCAGCTGGTGCGAGATCTGGAGAGTACGGAGGCTGTGGAAGGACAGTCGTCGCGTGTTGGCCAAGAAGTCACGTCAACTCGATTCTGTTTTTGATCATCCGCCAACAAGCGTGGCACAAATTTGGCTGCAATGCGATGCATGCCCAAATTTTCGGTAAGAATTGTCATGACACACTGTTTTTGAGATACTCACTTCTTCAGCTACCTCTCGAACTGTCAAACGAGGATTTGAACGGATGACTTCACGAACTTTTGCAACATTATCGTTAGTTTTCGACGTTGATGGCCGTCCCGAACGCGGATCATCATCAATCGAAGTTCGGCCCTCTTTGAAACGTTTCCACCACTCGTACGTTTGAGTCCTGCCCATGGCTTCTTCCCTGAATGCTATTTTCAACATTTCAAATGTCTCAGTAACAGATTTTCCAATTTTCAC
>Ga0123355_10002320_pt1 | contig 26884 bp, 21 predicted proteins | sample TergutEmb28metaG_3_FD_89872 | JGI IMG/M metagenome (GOLD analysis project Ga0123355, IMG submission 89872) | Embiratermes neotenicus P1 segment gut microbial communities from Petit-Saut dam, French Guiana - Emb289 P1 | ecosystem: Host-associated > Arthropoda: Insects > Digestive system > Gut ... | reverse complement strand
GCATGGAAAGATTGCCAACTCTGATTGGTTATTTTTGTTGCTCAAAATTTACACGATTACCCCCTGTTTCTTCCTGCGAATAATCTTCATTTTAGTGCTTGACTTTTTATTAGCAGGTTTCTGTATAAACTCGTCCGTCTGCTGTGTACAACAAATTTTCGCCCCAGAGGGGGTGTGCAGTCATGCACGAGTGGTAGCGGAAATGCGTTGCACAAACAAACGGACATGTCCATTACATATTCGTCTGTGTAGAAAAGCGTCTATATATAAGACGATTGAAGATAGGCATAATCGCCAAGATTTCATATGTAATATTTTCCAATTTGATTGCATTAACTCTATGTTGTATAATTATTCCACATTACTTTACGAAAGCGGGGGAACTAGATGTTTTTAGCTACATTGGTGGTAAAACTGGAAACGCCCGAAGAAAAACAAACAATATCCGAGTTGTACATGGAATTAAGATTTCTTTGCCATAGATATGCCATGAAAGTAACCCAGAATACTACAATGGCGGAAGATGCCGTACACAATGCATTCGAGAGTATAATAAAAAACAAAAAAACATTTTTCGCGCTCGACAAGGAGCAACAAAAATCTTATATTTTTATAGCAGTAAAACGCAAAGCCATTGATTTAATGCGAGGAAAAGATGAAAGTGAAAAGAGTTATCTTGACGATGTCCCCGAAATTGCAGATAATTTTGATATATATGATGTTGTGGAAAACGAGGAAAGCTATCAAAATTTAGTTAATCATATTAAAACATTGCCCGATATATACAGGGATATATTTCAGGAGAAATATCTGCGAAAAGAAAACAGGACTAACAAAGAGATTGCCAAAGAGCTAGGTATTTCAGAAAAAGCAGTATCAAAGCGTATTATAAGAGCAAAGACTATGCTACTTGAAAAGATGGGTAAGGGTGTAATATATGAACAACCAACTGCGTAACGAAGTATCAGAAACAATTTTGCGCCGCGCTATAATAGATGCCTTCAACCAAGACATGGCAGAAATCGAAAGCGAACCCGCAGAGCCATACACATTTTCAGAAGCCCATAATGCACGTATGCGGGCTTTGTTTAGGCGCGAAGCACGCAGGGAAGCGATGAGCAAATTCTACGACAAAGCAAAACGTGCGGCTATTATTGTGATGCTTACGATTTCAACTTTATTTGGTACGCTACTAACTGATGCTAATTTCAGAGCTACAGTAAGGGACGCTCTTATCACACGGTATGAGCAATTTACGCTATTTCGCTTTATAGGCGAAAATTACGAAGTAGGGGATTCGGATTGGCTTCCAAGCTTTATACCCTACGGCTTTGAATTGATAGAAACAGTCGAGTTTCACATTGGTAGGCTTATTGTTTGGGAACACCCAAATGGGAATTATATTCAATTTGAATATTTTTCAGCCGAAGGTGCAATAGTAGGCGTAGACAACGAATACACAGAGATGTCATTCATTAAACTAGACGGGATAGAGTATTTCGTAATCACGCCGCTTGCTGGTAGTGAACATTCTTTTCAAGTGCTGTGGCTTATGAATGGTTATGTATTCACATTAATTTCGAGTCTGGATTCTGAAATACTTTTGGAAATTGCGATTTCTGTTGCACCTATTCCTTAGAACCTGTTTAATATCTCCCGCATGTTGAATTTCCGTGCGATTTTTTCGCCAATCAAGAAGGGTTTCGCGCCGCGTCCTAGAAGGTAGTCGTTTTTCGTTTTCTTTGCCCACAAGGCAAAGAAAACTCGAAAAACGACATGCAAGTGAAATCCCGACGCAGAGTGGCGGAAAAAGCGTGCGGGAAGGCAACGTGCGGGAGATATTAAACAGGCTCTTAGAACCAGCGGTCAATAATTTTGCGCTAGGACAGCGCGAAATTATTGACCGCTGGTTCTTATACCCCTACGTCTTCTTGTTTCTTTTTTCCAAAAGCTTGTTGATTTCGTTGACATCTTCCCTAATGCGCCCCATTCGCAAAAACATAGTAACCATGTATATTATCACAGCCATAGATACAAGAATCCCTATTTCCGCAAGTGGCGAAAGCCAACGATAAAACCAATCAAATACCAAGTGGAAGACGACCAACACAACCATGATGTAAGCAATTTCCAACAATACTTCTAAAAATATATATCGGCTTTCAAATTTTCTGATTAAAAACAAACCCAAGTGAATCACGACGTTTGCCCCCAAGATTTGCAACACGGTATGACTAAATGGAATATAAAACATAGTCAAAGCTATGCTAATAGCTGACAATATAACAAGCGCGAGTCCAGTTGTTGTAAAAATATTAATTATAACTCTTTTCACAGTTACACTCCTTTATACAATGCGCTTTTTATATTTTCTAGGTATTTTCTTGAAACATGTACTTTCTCGTTATTTTTCAAGGTGGCTTCCATTCTGCTGTTTGGTAATGTGGAAACGGAATCCAGTGCATTCATGTTTAGCACACAAGATTTGCTTATTTGCACAAACCCCAAATGCCCAAAGTCATTCACTATTTGATACAGGCGAATGTCCGTCTTGTACACTTCTTTTCCACAGTAAACAAACGTCATTTTATCCACGCTTTCAAAATAATATATATCCGACACATTTACCAACTTCTCGCCGCTATCGCAAGTGCATTTTATTCTGGTTGTTGCCGATTTAATCATTTCCGTTACGCGTATTACGTCTTCCGTCATCTCGTTGTATTTGATTAGGATTTCGGTTTCTGCAACCGACATGTCCTGCACTAACTTTACAATCATTGTGCCATCACCTACCTGTAGCGAACAGACATTGGAAAAACGTAATTGAAGGAGGGCAGCCAAAAACGCGAAACAAGCGTTTTTGGCTGTTTTGCCCAACGTGCAGGCACGATTTTGAAAGTCGTTCGCTATAAATTATATACACAGTTTTAACAAATTCAATGCCAAAACGCTAAGATACAATTACGGGCTACTAAGATGCAAAAGGCGGGCGGGCGGCAAAGCCGCTTTTCGCCGATAACCTATATTACAAGCTAACACATGCGTCTCGAAGCCATGAACAGTTACAAAAAAGGGTGTTGCATTCTGCTTTCGCAGTTATGCAACGCCCTTTCACACAAATCCACGGTTGAAAAAACAAATTACTTATTTTGCCCAGTCGCGCCAACTGCACCGAAACCAACGGCGGCAAGAATTAGAGCAACAACAACAGCAGTCCACCAGTTGCCAAAGCTTAAAGCCGAGATAAAATGGGCAATAAGCAACAGCGCGATGGTATCAACAACAACGGTAATAGCAAAAAGCGTCAAACCTCTAGCTTTTTTGAACAGTTGCATAACCAGCGGAACAAGAAGCGCGTTTACAACGCCAAGGATAAGCGCGGCGATAGCAAGCGCGACCCAATTTCCGCCAAAGCTCATAGACAGGAACGGGATATTAATGAAAGAAAGCAACCAGGAAATCAGAAACAAAAGTACAGCAGTAATCACACCATTAATAACAATTGCGAGTAACACAAGCAATTCCTCCTTTCGACAAGAAAAATAAGGCGACACCGCCAACCATGGATTTTTTTTTAGATTAAAGATTTAAGGTCAAGAGATTTAAGGTCAAAAGATTTAAGGTCAAAAGATTTAAGGTCAAAAGATTTAAGGTCAAAAGATTTAAGACCTTGGGACGCTGTCCCAAACCCTGCAAGGGGCGCGCCCCTTGACCCGCTTTTTTGGGGTTTTTTATTGAGGGGAATCGCGTTCTCTTGTTTTAATCTTTTTTTTAGGCTAGGAAATTGTTCATGGCTTCGTGACGTATAACGTTAGCTTACCAATACATGTAATCGGCGAAAAGCGGCTGTGCCGCCTGCCTTTTTTATTCTTTACTTTTTAATCATCAAAAATTCAAAATCTTTTTCAGCTCGTTTGCGCATTTTAATGCTATTCTGAACTCGTAGTTTTCTATTAGGTTGGCTAGTACGGCGGATTCTGGTAGGGTGCGTAGTTCGTCTAGGTAGTCAGTGGCGGTCACTTCTTGAGCGGTTAGTAGTGGGATTAGATTGTCGAATAGAGTTTTTGCCTTTTCCTTGTTTAGAGGGACGGATTTTGTTTTTGCATCTGGTATACCTATGCTTTCTATTACGTTGTTATGCTCTTGCTCTAGCCTTGACAATAGCTTGTCGATTGGTAGTATTTCATCTTTTAGAACGTATTCTACTTGTGCGGCTGTTTCGGCTAGTAGGGGTTCTTGCATTAGGCCTGCTAGGCCTTTTAGATTGTGGGCTATGCGGTGCGCTGTGGAAATATCGCCAACATTAAGGGCGGCAAGCAATTCTGCAACTGCATTTCTGTGATTTTTTACATAATCTATGCGCAGTTTTGATACTATGTTGGCATCACTTTGATAATCGTTAATGCTTAATTGGCTGGAGGTTTTGCCTTTTTCTGCTCTGGCTTGGTCTATTACTTCTTGTGGTTGCAAGTCTCTTATATACTTGATTAAAATTGTGTTCAAATGCGTTGTTTGAATTGGTTTGGAAATAAAACCATCAAAACCGTTTTTGATGAACTCCTCGGCTTGACCTATTAGCGCGTTTGCGGTAAGTGCTACTATTGGGCCTTGGTAGTTTAGTTCGCGCATAATTGCTAAAGTTTCGTTGCCGCTTATTTCTGGCATCATTTGGTCTAGGAAAACTATGTCATAGGTGTTGCCGTCTTTTATTTTTTGTATGGTATCATGGCCGTTTGTGCAAGTTTCTATTACTAGGTCGTAAAAACCTAGTAAACCTCTGGCTACATATAGGTTTGCTTCCATATCGTCTACAACCAGAACTTTTCCGTAGGGCATAGGCTCTGGCTCGAAGTTTAGTTTTGACGAGGTGCTTATGAACATCTCAAATTGTTGCAGACGCGCAGATAAATCCTTCCCAATAACACGAGAGTCTACCGTTTCTTGCGGAATACGAACTATCACCTCTGTGCCTATGCCAAGATTGCTTTTTACGTCCATTTTCGCGCCCATCAAACTCACAAGGTTAGACACTATAGACATGCCCAGCCCTGTGCCGCCAATTCCGATTTCACGCTCGTGAAAGCGCGTAAAATCGTCGCCCAGAATATCCAGTTGCTCGCTACTCATGCCAACGCCCGTATCACAAATGGACACGACCAATTCCCTATCTGCCCAGTGCATGGATAGGGTGACAGTTCCTTTTTCGGTGTACTTGAAGGCATTTGAAAGCAAATTGTACAAAATCTGCTCTATGCGCAAAACGTCGCCGTAAAGCATAAAGGGTAGATTTTCGTCAATTTGCATTATAAACTCGATATTTTTGCTGCCAAGGAATGCCGACTGCATATGCGCCGCGTCGCTTATCATGCTGGAAGTTTCGTACTCTACTTGAATGATTTCCATTTTGCCAGCTTCGATTTTGGATAAATCCAGTATGTCATTTACGATATTTAATAGCATGTTTGACGAATTGTGGATTTTTGCGAAAGCTTCTTCCAAGCGTGGCGGCAATTCTGGGTTTTGCAATTCAATTTCGGATATGCCCAAAACTGCCGAAATTGGCGTGCGTATTTCGTGGCTCATTCGGGCTAGGAATTTACTTTTCACCATATTTTTTTCTTCGGCTATTTCAAGGCGTTGTTTTTCAATTGTTTTTATTTGGCGCAAATCGTATGCATAGCCCACCAGAACAGATTTACCCGAACGATGCAATCGCACAAAAGTAAACTCAATTGGTAGTTCGTCACCGCTTGCTGTGATATGCATATACTCGAATTTGCCTTGCCCTTTTTTCATAATATCGCGCAAAGCCTGCGTCATCATATCTTTTGACGACATGCCGCACGGCTGAAATTCTGGCGTAAACCTGTAGTGATTTTCCAAGTACTCCCTTTTGTTTGGAATGCCGAATAAACCTAGGGCTTGATTGTTGCAATCGGTTAGCTTGAAAACGTCGCCATCAGGTTCCCAAACTTCAACGCATAGTGGCGACATTTCAAATAAAGTATTAATCCATTCGTTGTCTTCCAAGCGTTTTGCTTCTGCTTTTTTCTCCTCGCGTAAATCGCGAATATACACAACTCCAGTTTGCGCATCACCATAACCAACACGCACTAATGTAACATCTGCTGGGAATATCTCACCCTTGGCGGTCAAATGTGTCCATTCAAGCGTTACTTTGCCGTGGGTCATAAGCGCGTGAAAAACCATGTCAGATTTTTCTTTCGTGGGTGTTCCGCAATGCTGATACGGCGGGAAAAAATCGTAGTATCGCTCGTTAAACTGTTTTATGAAATTCTCCTTGTCACCTAGCCCGAATAATCTTACTGCTTCCTCGTTGCAATTAATAACTTTGCGGTTTGTATCGTACAACATAACACTCATAGGTGCAGAATCTAGCATGTATTTTATATGCTTGTTAAACTTGCGCTCAGCCATAGCATCTTTTACTTGCCGCACAAGTAGGCATACTTCCACGCGCTTTTTTAATCGCAGTGCTGATATTGGTTTTATTATATAATCTGCCGCGCCTAGGTCAAACCCCTTAATTTCAGCCTCTTCATTTCTGTGTGACGTTAAAAAAACCACAGGTACTTGTGCCATTTTGGGAATATTTTTTAACTTGCGAATAACTTCATAACCGCCCATATCTGGCATTTCCACGTCCAGCAAAATTAAACTCGGATTTATATTTGGCAGAATCATAAAAAAACGCTCACCAGAATCAAAGGTTATAACATTGTACGTATCGCCTAATGCTTTTTTGCATATGGTCAAATTGCTAATATCGTCATCAATTAATACAATTGTTTCCTTTTTTTCAATTTTATCAGTCATGTGAAAGCCTCCTTTGTTTATGCCAAACAAATGCCTTACTTTGCCGCCGCTAATGCAACCTCGGCAGCTTTTTCAAACGCACCACGCAGAATTAGCTCCGAAATATTTTCTAGCGTTTCCTTTGTTTTTTTGGAACACGCCCCGCTTTTTAAGGTGTCCAAGGTGCTATCGGCTAGAGAGATGTCGTAGTTTTTGCAAGCGTCACTGATAATGTGCAGTAATTCCGATAGGTTGCTTACGTCCTGTTCGTCGGAAATGTGTTTTTTCTCTGGTTGAAGTTTTTTTATTAACTCGCGCAGGCTTACTATGAAGTCGGGAGTTTTTTCATTTATGGTGGTCAAATCTTTGTTGCGACCAGATTGCTCTAGCAACGCCGCTTCTTCTGATAGGCTTATTCGCCCTATATTCATCAGCGCGCCTTTTAAACCATGGGTGTAAATTGTGTAGTTTTTGATGTTGTTTTCGTCCCATTCGTTTTGCTTTAGTATGGATTCTATTGCATCAACAAATTTTGTCGAACCTCTGGCAAAAGCTTCATACAAACCACTTATTTGCATATTGCTGTGGCTGTTTTCTAAAGTTTGTGCATCTGCGGCGGCTAGAACATCGGGGGATTGTTTTTCTCGTATAAAATGGATTAGGCATTCGTTAAGCTGTTTTAGGTCGATTGGTTTTGATATAAAACCGTCAAAACCGTTTTTGATAAATAAATCTTCTGCGCCCTTGATTGCGTTTGCGGTAAGGGCAACAATTGGGTGATTGTAACCCATGTCGCGCAATATCTTTACGGCTTCAATGCCGTCCATTACGGGCATCATGTGATCCATGAAAATAATATCGTAGACCTTGCCGCTTTTTACTAGCGCGATTGCTTCTTCTCCGCTTTCTGCGGTGTCTATAATTAATTTGTACAGCGAAAGCAATCCTTTTGCTACATAGATATTTGCTTCAACATCATCAACAACCAACACCCTGCCATAGGGCATGTTCATTTGTGTTCTGTCTAACTGCACTCCTCTTTTTAATGTCGCTTTGCTAAAGTGAAGGCTTTCCAGCTTTTCGATTGCTTTTTTGCCTAATGTATCTTCTCCGCTTTGTTCCTGCGGGATTCTCACTGTGAAGGTACTGCCAATGTCTGGGGTGCTTTCAACCGTGATTTCACCGTTCATCATCTTCACTAGCTGATAAATAATTGACGTTCCTAAACCCGTACCTTCGATACGGTGATTTTCACGCTCGTTGAATCTTGTGTAATCGTTCTCAAACATTACGTCTATTTGCTCGGGTACCAAACCTTGCCCCGTGTCTGTTACTACGGTGATAAAATCAAGCTGATTGTTTTGGCTGCGTGCCAAACCAAATGAGATTGTTACTAATCCCTCTTGAGTGTATTTGAACGCATTGGACAGTAAATTGTTGATTATTTGCTTGATTCTAAGTTCGTCGCCAATCATGAAAGATGGCAGGTTTTCGTCTACTTGCATTTTAAATTCGATTTTTTTGCTTTTTTTATGCAGAAGGTTTAGTTGAATCGCGTCTACTATTAAACCCGCGGTGCTGTAAACTTCCGAGATTATGCGCATTTCGCCAGCTTCAACTCTTGCCATGTCTAGTATGTCGTTGATGATGGCAAGCAATAAGTTTGAGGAATTGTATATGCGAAGGAATGCTTCCTCAATGTCTGGCGAGTGCCTTTCCTGCTGTAATTGAATTTCCGTTATGCCGCGTACTGCGTTTATTGGCGTGCGAATTTCATGACTCATTCGAGCTAGGAAACGGCTTTTTGCTCTGTTTTCTTGTTCGGCTTCTTCGCGGCGTTTTTCGCTTCGTATGTCGCGTAGGTAGAAGGCGTAGTTTACCGCGCCGTGAATATCAATTGGGTTCACTGTTACTTCACAAGTCACGCCCTCGCCGAAAAACGTTACATACCTATGCTGATACCTATAGACACTATTTTGTGACATGCTTTCTACAGACATTTTCGCGTGTGCGGTTATTGCTTTTTCAATTTCTTCTTTGTTTGTTTCATAATCTGGATAGGTGTATCTGTAGTTTTGCATGAAATAGCGGTGACCACTACAATTGTCTATTGATTCTTCTGGGCAGCCTTTGCAGACCTGTTTACAACGGGGATTCCAGTTGGTTTTGCTTGTTATCAATTCTTGATAATCGTCGCTTTCGGATTTTAGCATAAACATATCTACGGCGGCGCGGTTGCATTCGATTACTTGGTATTTCTCGTCTAGTAGCACATACGCACCAGGCATGGTTTTGTGTAGTAATCTGACTTTTTCGTGCATTTTATTTTCGCTTTCGATGGCGGCTTTAATTTCGTTTGCAGAACGTACAGTTCTGCGTGTTGCCACAAACGTCATAAACAGCATAGCCAATGAAAAAACCGCCAATATAACGAAGCCAATCATGGCAGGCACTATAATGGTGTTTAGACTTTGAGAAACAGGAACATCAACCGCCGAAACGGGAATAATTTCAAATAAAGTCCAATCCACTACTTCCAATGGCGCGGTAATAAGATATGAATATCCTAACACGGGGTCGTTGAACGTACTAAGCCTATTCTCCGCACAAATGCTTTTAAGCAAATAATTGCCCCCTGGCATATCAAAAAGAGTTTGCACGCTATAATCACCATCAAGCGAATCAAACATGCTGTGATATATGATGTCGCCTGTGTTGGTGGTTAGAACACGGTATCCGCCACCCAAAACACGGTTGTATGTAATGCGATTCATAATATCTTCTTGCACAACAGACACACCCACTACTGCCCCAACATTGTTAAGTTCGGGAAGATATTGGGCTATTGCCGCCGTAAAATTTCTGTTGCCCTGCGACCAATACGGGTTGGTTATAACGATTTCACCTGCGCCAGCTTCGGTGGCATCTCTGTACCATCTTGTTCCCGTTGCAAGCCAATTACTGCCTGGGACTATTCCAGAGCCATTTATTATGCTACCGTCCGAAAATCCTATGAAGACATTAATAATATAGTCATTCTCGCGTACAATATTTTCTGCGATTGCTCTAAATTCCCTATCTCTTTCGTCAAAGTCTCTAAAGCCCTGTCCTCTATATTCTTGCGGAGTGGACAGCGCGCTTAACGTATTGGATAACGAATTAACCGTGCTATAGGCCGAACTAAACCAAGCATCTATTTCGCTTGCATACAACTGTTTTTCTAGTTGCGCCACGCCAATAGTATAGTCATAAATAACGCCGCGCATGGTGCTACTGACAATAAGATAAAGCACTGACAGACTGATAATCAACAGCACAGAAATGCCCAAACTAGAAAAAATAAAAAAATATCGCCAGCTTGTAGTCTTTTTTTCATTGTGCATAAATTTTCCCCCTTATGCTTATGATACTTTTTCCACCTCAAACATTGGAATGCGCCCATCCCGCCACACTTCAAATTTCCACTGTATTTGCGGGGCGCATTTCAATGTTTAAGAGTGGAAAAAGTATGAACAGTTTCCGAGCCTATCAAAAAGCGGTTGTCTTCGCATTTTTACATGTTTAGAACAGCCGCTTATATGCGTTTATTTAATTGTATCATAGACAGACGCTTAAATTCAAGACCTACCTATTAAAGTACATTCGAGAACTTCCGCTTGTGGAGCGTAAGGTTAGCTGGTGCTGTCCGTTGCCGCCTGATGTGTTGCCGCGTCCGTGATTTTGGCCGTCTATGCGGATTGTGCCTGATGATGCAGATGCTTGATAAGTGAAATCGTTGCGGCTGTTGCGTAGGTATAGGCGGGTGCTTCCAGAAGTTGATTGCAGATACGTGCTGCCTTGAAGTGGAGTGATTCTTGCGTCTGTGAAGCGAACAGAGCCACTTGTGGAACGTGCTTCAAGGTTTTGCCACGTTGCGCCAGTGAAACGCACGCTTCCAGAGGTGCTTCGCAGATAGCCGTTTGTGAACTCTATGTCTTCGCCACGAACGCTTCCGCTGGTTGACCTTGCTGTTAAATCGTTCGTATTAACATTGTATAGGCGAACACTTCCACCTGTGGACGTTGCTGATAATTCTTCTGCGTTGATATTTTGTAGGCGAACGCTTCCGCTGGTTGATGCTGCTGCGAAAGTTTCGGCAGAAACTCCGTCTACGCGTACACTGCCAGCGCGGCTGCTTGCGGTGAATGCTGAAAGCTCCATGTTTGCGGGTAGATAGATTCGCACTTCACGCCGCCCTATGTCGCCAAATTGAAGTATGCCAAAGTGTAGTCTCCTGTTGTTGCGTTCTGCTAAACGTGTGTCTACTATTAAATTGCCATTTTTTACGACTAACGCGCTTTCTTGAAAATTTACCAGTTGAACTTGTACTTCGTCCCGACCGCGTGGAAGCGTTTCAACCACCACTCGCGCAGAACTTGCGTCAATGTGTATAAAGCTAATATCTTCGCGTACATTCACTACCGTTGTTCCCAACGAGCCACGGTGCGAAATAAAATTCCCAATAGCCAATATCGCCACCACCGCCAAAATTGCTACTATGGCGATTCGATTCCATTTTAAACGTCTGCGTGTTGGTGGTGCGGTGTATTGCGGTGATTCTTGATTTGGTGTTAGTTCCTGCTCTTGCTCGCTTTGAAGAATTTCATTACCTTCATTGTCAAATTGTTTATTGTCCATTGTTGTTCCTCCTCGAAAATTTTCTTTCTATTCAAATTATAATTACGCAATAATAATATTTTAGTCTGTGCGATTGGAAAATGTATTGACGTTACGTTAATATAATTATGCAAGGAGGGCTTATGAAAAATATATTAATCTGGGGGCCAGCAAGAGTTGGGAAAACAACTTTGGCAAAGAAACTTCAAAATAAATTAGGGCATAGCATTGTATGTACAGATAGCCTTGTTACTGCGTTTGGGCAGTCGTTTCCGCAGTTGGAAATTGGGCATGGTTATCCTCATGTCGCTATGAATTTCGCGCCATTTATTGCGCAATATCTTTGTGTGTTGGCGCGTAAATCTAAAATGCTAAATGGCGATAAATTTGTAGCCGCATTAACGCATTTTTCTGTTGATGATGTATTTGCCAAAATGGAAGAACTTTTGCACACGCTGAATAGTTCAAAATTGCACGAGGAATTTACTCTAATCGGGCTAACGTATAGTCACAAGTCATGGGAAGACATAAGGCGAGATGTTCAAACCTACGACACCGCCGACGACTGGACATTTCAGCTAACCCACAACGAACTAGATGCTTTCTGCAAGGGAAGCGTCGAGCATAATAAATTTTTTGCAAAAAAATTTATCGAACACAATTTTGAGGTTTATGATGTTTCCTACGAGCGGGATTTAGTTTTGGATAAAATCGTAGCCGATTTGCTGGAGACAAAAAAACTAGGGCGTGTTGCCACTAATTTAAAAGGCACTTGCAGTCCATCAGCTTGATGGGCGCAAGTGCCTTTTATTCAATTTCTTTTAAATTTTCCGATTTCCTTTATCATGCTTAATTAGACAACCCCGTCAATTTCGCTTGTAGTTCGGCTATAATTGCGTCTTTGTCTGCTAGTTGGGCGTTTGCTTGTTCTGCTTTTTGTCGTTCTTGTTCAATTATGCGATTTGCTTGTTCTGCTTCGTGTTTTGCTTGTTCTGCTTCATGTTTTGCTTGTTCAGCTTCGTGTTTTGCTTGTTCAGCTTCGTGTTTAACTTGTTCAATTTCGTGTTTAGCTTGTTCATATTCTGCGCGTGCTTTGTTGTGGAAGTAAAGTTCATCTTGTCTGCGTTGGTAGGCTTGTCTGGCATATTTATCTTCGCTTTGTCTTGATAATGCAGATACTGCCATATAGATTTCCTCCTCGTCTTTGCAGGCGTTTTCAATAATTGACTTATTGTTTATTTCTTTTTGAGTGATTACTGATAGCCATTTTACGAACATTGCTTCTTCGGTGTCGTTTATGTTTATGCTGTTTGCTTCGTTTACTGCTTTTGCGAAGGCCTGCATGTCGATGTAATGTAACTCCATTGCGTCTGTGAAAACTGTGAAATCTTCGCAATCCATAATCATGCATAGCCTGTGGATTTTGCTTTCTTTTTGGGTATTTTCGAGTGCTTCTACTGTACCATTTGTAAATGCTATTGCAATTGTGGGCGGTTGTGAAGTGTATCTATTTCCTATTTCCAAGTCTTCGCCGTAGGCTCTTGCCCATGAGCGGATTGTTTTGGCTTTTAGTTCGCCCAAGCCATACATATGAATTTCTATCAAAATGGCAGTTCCGTCTTCCAACTCTGCCCTTATGTCTAGTATGGACAGCTTATCGTCGCCAGATTCTCTATCCAGAAATGGATTTTTTATGCTTATAGATTTTATTACGCGTTGGATTTTTTTGTTGGCGAAGATAGCGTTTAACAACGAAATTAACAAGCGTGGGTCGCCTTTTGTGAATAGGAGCTTAAAGGCGTAATCTATACGCAAGTCCATTAGTTGGTAGTAGTCGATTTTTATTTTTTCCATGTGTCGCCCCTTTAGTTGTGTTGTTTGTATTATATGCAACCTGTGGAGCAGTTTCAAGAATAAATTTTCATATTCGTGATTAGACCTCTTGTATAATTCGGCACTGTCTAATTATGCAAGAGGTCTATTGGCGAAATTACTATGCCTATAGCCCAGCGGTTGCAGGATAAGAGCTAGGGCGTGTTGCCATTTTCTTTACTGTTGATAGCGTAACATTTGCGGCTTTGGCTAGTTTTGCTTGCGTTAAGCCCTTGTGTTCCCTTGCTTCTGTTGTTTAATGTCAAGGGGTAGATTGAAATAATCTTTTATTATAATCGTTATTTACCTTGCTACTGAATATAAGTGCATAGTAACATAATGCTATGTTTTTTAAAGCTTGCGAATAATGAATGTAGAAAAGGATGGATTAAATGAAATACGAAAAAACGAAAAGATACACTATGAATAAAAATATTGATAACAACTCTGATGGTCATGCTGGGCCTGGTGGATTGCAATTAGCCGAGTTTTTGGCAGAAAAAATGGCTATCAAAAGTAACAAGAAACTCATAGATATAGGTTTCCATCGTGGACATCAAACGTGCTTCTTGGCAAAGGAATACGGAGTTAGTATAGTTGGTATTGACCCTGGTGGTACAATAGGTGGCGATGATTACGGCATTGAGCCTTTGATGGAAAATGCTCGTAAAATCGGCGTTGAGGACAAAATCCTCGGTATTGAGGTTGGCGTTCCTAACACTCTTTTACCTAATAATTATTTCGATTACGCTTATGTTACAACCTGTTTGGAAATGATAAGACAATACCAAGGATTTGAAGGTTATATTGCCGCATTGAAAGAAATCCACCGAATCATAAAGGGTGGAGCTATCTTAGGTTTAGCCGAGCCAATGTGTATTGATATGCCTATACCCGACTGTTGCAAAAAACATAACTTTGACAAATGCTTTGTTACAGCAGAGGTAACGAGAAAGGCTGTATCCGATGCAGGGTTTACGATAATTGAAAGTGGCTATTGCGAAGATTCTGGAGAGTGGTGGCTTGAACATGGGGCAACAAGTGATGACCCCAATTATCAAAAAGACATTGAGTTAATGGTGGATAGCGGTTGGTTATCGTTCGGGTATGTTCTTGCAAGAAAATAATCTGAAACATTCACGGCACAAAAGGCGGTTGTATTTCTGCGGCTAAGGCATTTGACAAATATCCAACAATTGAGAAATTTAGTGGCGATGAAGGGTATCAAGGAATAAGACCTTGGGGGAAAGGAACTTGTGATATAGGCGTTTCGATTTGAAATGGGCTGAGGGCGAGTCAATTCTGCGAACGTTTCTACGCAGAATTGACGACAGACGAAGCCCAATTTCAGACGAAATCGCTATATATAGCAAACGCACCTCGAAACCGTGATTGCCGAGCGGCATCCGAAAACGCGAAATGAGCGTTTTCGGACGGTTTTGCCGCGACAGCAATCACGGATTGAGAGCGCGTTTGCTATAGCCGCATAACTTACGCACCCAAAATAAAAACCGCTTACGCAGAACGATTCTGTCACATAAGCGGTTTTTGTTTTGGGTGCTTTCTGCCTTTAGAACCTGCGGTCAATAATACTTTCATTGCGTAGGCGTGAAGCCGAAAATCTCATTGTTATCCATGTAATTGCAAATACTCCAGCTACACATTTAGTGACTGCAAGCCACGGCAGTTGATAAGTTATTGGGAACACTGAACTGATAGGCAAGTGAATTAAATACGTTAGCAGTATAGCTATTGGCAATCCCCACAAAAGCGATTTTGCAGAACACATTATGCTTTCCAAATTCAGCATATGTTTTATCCCGCCGTAAGTCATTCCCACACTTTGCAATACAGCAAATTCCCTTGAACGCATACGCACATTTGTTGATATAGTGCTGATAACGCTTGTAAGCCCAATTAGGGTTAGTATAACTATGAAGCTATAAACAAATACGGAAGCTATTATAATGCCGAGGTTCATTAGGCGAACAAAGTCATGGGCTTCAAAAATCATAGTGCGAAATCCCGCTTGTGCAATGGTATCTGCTGGGTTGAGTGGGAAGAAATCGTCCATAACGGTACGGGCGTATGCCATAAAAGCAGGAATATCCATTGGTGTTGCTGTCCACCCATAGGCTCTCATATATCCATATGGCACGATTAGGTTTATCGCAACAGATGCAGCAGGGTTGCCTGTGAATGGGCGTAAATCATAGGGGAGGTTATCAATAGCGAGAATAGCATGGACTGGCATTTCGTGAACTTCGCCTTCGGCATCTGTCATTTGTATAGCGTTCAAATTATACTGTAGAGGTTCAATAACCGTTATATTTCCTCTATTGTTGATTGAGTAGAAATTCAACAGAATGTTTGAACCATGCGGAACGCCTGCGACTTCGATTAGCCTTGCGTAATCATTAGGGGTTCGGGTGATGATGTTTACGGTCAGCCTGTCTGGGGATTCCCATTGGCGAATTTGAGGTGAAAGCATTTCCTGCGGAATGGCAGCGGTATACAGATATGCGTGAAAACCACTTGCGGAAATTTGCGTATTTTCAAAAGCACTAAGTCTTTCTGTAATAACATCCGCAATACGGCTGTCTATTGGGTTTACGACATTTGCTTCCCACAATCCTGTTTTCTCGTTGAACTCCAAGTGTCTGGCAGATAAATATTCTATTTGAACAGCTCCATCAAGCGCGCCAAACATCATATCTTCAATTCTTCCTACCGTTTCTGCAATCCCGCTTGCGATAACAAATAATATAATTGCGATTGTAAGAGCCGACACACTTGCCCGAAAATTTCCACGGCTTCTCTTGAGTGATTTAGCTGCAAGCGTACCCTCAAAGCCAAAGATTTTTCCAACAAGTGGATTTGTGCGAATCTTTTTAACATTAACTTGCCCCACACCACGAATACTGTCAATAGCAGATAATCTAGCCGCCTTTCTTGCAGGCTTCCAAGCAGAAAACAACACGGTAACAAAAGACGTTATCATTGCAATAGCTATCGCTTTCCACGCAATGGTGAAGTTCATATAAATATAAAGAGTTTCAATCATTATCTGCGTAAGGTTGTTTAGGTCATACAAAAAATGATTTGTTATTTGTACAGTCCAAAATGCAAGAAACAACCCTAAAATAATACCTATCGGAATCCCCACCATTGATAGGAAAATACTTTCATACATGACAGTTGCGGTAATCTGTCGCTTAGTTGCGCCCACGCTTTTTAGTATTCCAAACTGTGTTACGCGTTCATTAGCACTCACACGAAAGCCATTTGATATGACTATTACAGACATGACAACGATTATTATTGTAGAAATTATCGCGGGGATAAGAAGTAACGCAAAAAGTGCTTCGTGCTGCACTGGGTCGCCAGCAATCAACATAACGGAATTAGTGCCACTCGTTACCAGAGTACATACAATCATAATTATCGCAGTAGATAAGATAATTCCGAGTAGCGTAAATATAGTACGCTTACGGTTTACTATAAGTTGGCTGTACGCCAATTTCGCAGTTAGTTTCATTGGCTCACCACCTCATACTTTTTCCTAAGTATCTGTCCGTCACTGATTGTAATTACACGGTCTGCTTGCAATGCTACGTTCTCGTCATGAGTTATTACAAGCAAGGTTTGATTGAAACGCTTATTTGACAGTTTCAAAAGGTCAATGATTTCACGGCTTGTTTTGCTATCAAGATTGCCTGTAGGTTCATCAGCCAAAATTATAGCAGGGTCGTTAATTAAGGCTCTGCCTACAGAAACACGCTGTTGCTGCCCTCCCGAAAGTTCGCTTGGCAAGTGTTTTGCCCTGTCAGTTAAGCCAATAGTTTCAAGTATATTTTGCAGTTTGCTTTCGTCTGGTCTGCGATTATCCAGCAACCTTGGCAACATAATATTTTCTTCTGCCGTGAGTGTGGGTATAAGGTTGTAAAATTGATAAATTATCCCAATATTTCTGCGACGAAAAATCGCCAACTCGCTTTCGTTGGATTTGTAAATTTCGTTTCCATCTATTATCACTTTACCCGACGTTGGGCGGTCTACCCCACCTAAAAGGTGCATGAGTGTGGATTTTCCAGAACCAGAAGCCCCGACTATAGCCACAAACTCACCTTTTTCTACGCTAAAGCTAACGCCACCAAGGGCTGTAACAATCGTATCGCCTTTCCCATATGTCTTGGATAAATCGTTTACTTGCAAAATAGCCATTTACCTTACCTCCTGCAATTTAATAAATCTATTTTAGCAAGTTAAAGTGACTTGTCGGTGACTATTTTCAAGCCGAAAGTGACAATTTAGTCACTTAAAGAATTTAAGCGTAAATGTCGCGCCCTTCCCATTGCCACCGCCGTCTACTTCAATATCTCCGTTTTGTCCTCTCATTATGGCAAGAGCTAACGGCAAGCCCACACCATGACCTTTATCATGGATAGCCCCCTCAAAACGCTTGAACAGGTTGAAGATTTTACTTTTTTCAATCCCAGCACCGCTATCCGTGACGGAAATCCACTTGCAGATAGGATTAGTGCCAGTTTCTATGTGAATAGTGCCACCTTCGGGCGATATTTCCGAAGCGTTCTTAATAATGTTAGTAAGGGCTTCACTCGTCCAACGCTTATCACAAAAAAGGGGCACATCGCCCACAAAATTAACGCTTTGATTTTTCAATTCTAATAATATTTGAAGTGGTTCAAGTGCAGTACTAACCAATTCTCCAGATTGAATAGTGACTGCGCCAAACTCGACAACTCCAGCATCAAGTTTAGCAATTTTTAATAACGCAGAAGCAAACCACTCCATACGCACAAGCCCCGCCTTTATATTTGACAGAAATTCTGTCTGTTTATCGGGCGGGGCGTTTTCTAGCAAATCAGCCATAATCATCATAGAAGTGAGAGGTGTTTTAATTTGATGGGATATGTTTACAAGAGTGTCTGCCATTGCAGTACGTTCTTTTTGCAGTACGTCCATCTGCTCATTTTTGTGATACGCCAAAGTATGAATGTCATTTTTGAGCATACCCCATTCGCCTTCGCTATTATCACGCAAATCAATAGCTTGCCCGTCTATGATTTTGCGAATATTATCGGAAAGATTTTTGATTTTGGCTTTTTTAATCCACACGATACCCAAGCCCCCTAACAGTTTCGATATTTACTGAATCGCCGATTTTTTCGCGCAGTCGCTTGATGTACACCGTTAGCGTGTTATCTTCCACAAAATTACCTGCCGAATCCCAAATACTTTCTAAAATTTGTGTGCGCGAAAGTATTTGTCCTTTATGTGTCGCAAATGTCAGTAGCAAACGATATTCAAGGGCGGTTAGTTCTAGCAAAGAGTTGTTTTTATACACTTTGCCTGTGGCGGTATCAATAATTATGTCACCAATTTTCATAACTATGTCACCGCTACTTGCACCTAATGTACGCCTAACTCTTGCAAGCAATTCTCGTATGCGGAACGGCTTGGTAACATAATCGTCCGCACCACCTTCAAAAGCCCGAACAATACTTGTTTCATCATCATCAACCGTTAGAAAAATAACTGCTGTATTTGATAATTTCTCTCGCACATCAAAACCTGTTCCGTCAGGTAGTTGCATATCAAGTATTGCGAGGTCGATTTTTTGCTTCACAATCGTTTGCAGGGCGGTTTTCACATTTTCATTATGAAATACAGTATAACCCTCTTGTTCAAGGGCATACACAAGGCCTGATGCTATCATCTTATCATCTTCAACAACTAAAATATGTTTCATCAACTCTCCTCTTTGTTTTCTTGTTCCTTTTCTTCGGAGTCTACAGCGTTGGCACTCGCTAGGGTTGTTAGTTCGTCTACATTGCGAAGCCCGTAGAATAGCAGAAATTCTTCCGATGTACCAAATAACATTGGACGGCCTGGGGCATCTAGGCGGCCTTGTTCTTCTACTAGACCGTATTCTAATAATCTGTTTACACCGTGGTCGCAGTTTACGCCGCGAATGTTTTCTATTACGGCCTTTGTTACTGGTTGCTTGAAGGCGATTATTGCCAAAGTTTCCAGAAGGGTTTGAGATAATGCGCGACGTGGTTTTATTTTTAATAGCCGCTGAATCGCGCTGTAATATGCTGGGTTTGTACATAATCTGTAACCATCATCAACCTCGCGGAGTTGGATTCCTGCGTTGTCTTTGGCGTAAGTTTCTGTCATTCGCGTTAGCAGATTGCGCGTTAGCGGAATATCGCATCCCAATGCCTCTGCAAGTTTTGCCAAGGGTACGCTTTCGCCACTTGCAAATAGCATTGCCTCTAGCATTTTTTCGCGCTCTGTTGCATGACTTGGCATGTGTTCAGCTCCTATCTGTATTTTGTAAAGCACACAGCATAAGCAATTGCGTCTGTGGTGGTGTGTGAAATGCTAATGGCAATAGAAAAGCGGCGAGCGCGTTTATTAGAACGGCTTGCCGCTTTTTTTGCGTTTGCTGAAAGAACGGCGTAGGGTTTGCCGTTATTTTTGTGCAAAATTTCTATATCGCTAGGGTGGAAGCCGCGAAAACCTGTTCCAATGGCTTTGGCAACGGCTTCCTTTGCGGCGAAGATTCCTGCTATAGACTGGGCTGTTTTGCCCTTCAAATAATCGCGTTCTCTTAGTGTGAAAATGCGTTGCATGAATGGCGCGTCTGGGTTAGCGGCGAATTTTTCAAAGCGTTCTACTTTTACAATGTCCACACCTATGCCTATTATTTTTCCCATATATCGTAGCCCATTACCGCAAGGGCGCGGCATACTTTTGAGATTGGCAGCCCCACCACTGTATAAAAATCCCCGTCAATTTTGTCAACCAACACCGCGCCGCGTTCTTGAACGCCATACGCGCCTGCCTTGTCGAAGGGTTCGCCAGTGGCAATGTATGCCCATATTTCATCATGCGAAAGAGCGCGAAAATAAACATCTGCCGCGTCTGTGAATGTGTGTTCGTAGTTATCTTGAAGTAGGGCTACGCCTGTGTAAACGGTATGTTTTTTGCCTTGCAAGTCGTCCAGCATCTCGAAGGCCTCTGTTGCGTCTTCGGGTTTACCCAGCACTTCGTCGTTGATATATACCAGCGTATCTGCGGCTATAATTATTGGGTTCTCCAGCCGCTGTTCTTCTGAAAGCATGGAAAAAGTTGCCCTTGCTTTACGCAAGGCCAACTCTCTCACTTGTATTTCTGGTTCGCCCTTAATTGTTTCGTCTACGTTTGAAACGATTACTTCGCAGGGAATACCCGCGAGTTGCATAATCTGCCGCCGCCTAGGCGACCCCGAAGCCAATATAATCTTCAAAATGATTATTCCCCTCTTATTGCCGCCAACGCGCTAAGTCTTGTTGCGCGCCATGCAGGATAGTAGCCGCCAACCAGCCCAACTCCACCCGCAATAAGAAGTGCAAGCCCACAAAGCCATGGCGTGATTAGCGATATACTTGCATTGGCAGCACCTGTAGTCATAATAGGCGCGCCCATGTTTAAGTTTTGCAGGAATGCAATTTCAAAATTGTTCATCATGAAAGAAATTCCCAGTGCAAGTACAATACCAACTACTCCGCCCAGTAGCCCCATAAACAGCGATTCCATCAAAAACAACTTGCGTACATCTGAAATAGTTGCACCAATTACTTTCATCAAACCAATTTCGCTGGTGCGTTCGGTTACAGATGTTATCATAGTGATTGCAATGGTTATAGCCGCCAAAACAAGACATACCACCGCAAGAACGATAAGCAACGTTTCCATGCCTTGATTCATACGGCGTTGATGCTCTATCCAGTCGGCATCAAAGTGGGCGCGATAACCCATGTCGCGTATAGCTTCTGCAACAGGTCGTGTGTCGTCCATGTTGCGCACTCTTACGAAAAATTCGCCATAAGTTTGGCGGTCGCCGTCCCGCACCATTGAGAAATGCGGATTCCATTCGCGTTCTTCGCGTTCGCGTCGTTCGCCTTCTGTTCGTAGCCGCTCTATTGTTTGCAAATCTTCTATGTGCATGTAAATTCTGTCGCTACTCCACATAAATTCTGGGGCTGTTGTAACACCAATCATGTTAATGTCAAACGAACGAATAGGCGTAAATCCTTCATCTATGCTAATACCAAAATCGTCGTCGCCGCCAAAACCGCCACCACGACCACCGCCCCACCCCATTCTGTTCCAAAACCACGACATATCATAATAAGCCCGTATCGGGTCATTGTGAATATCTACCAGCGTTTCGGGGTCGTCCATCCACATGCGGTTACTCCAGAACTCATCAGTAGTAGAGTCAATAAACCCCAACTCACTACGAGTACTAAAAACAACCGCAAATTCGTCGTCATCAGTAAAAAACCGACCATATTCAAGGTTATAACCCATCAAAGCCAGAGCTTCTGGGCGAATGCCAGTAACAGTAGCCGCCATAAAATACGGCCCAGTCCGAAACAACATTTGGCTAGTCATCATAGGCGTAGCCACAACAACCCCTGGAATCCGCGAAATCCGTTCCGCCGATTCATCAGTCAACTCGCGCTCGTCAAACTCTACCATAGAATCAGTATTAGGGTCCCAACCCATACCGCCCCATTGCGGCCAGACAGTAATAACAGTCATATCCAAATTCATATCTTCCATCATTTGCGCAAACTGTGCATCAGTAGCAAGCCCAAGCGAAATCATCAAAATAATAGAGGCCGTACCAATCATAACGCCAAGCAGCGTCAAAAAGGTACGCATTTTCCTCTTATACAAATTCCGAACACTCATACCCAAGACATCAACAATCCTCATACGCAACCCCTTTCTTTTTTTTTCAAAGATTTTAAAGATTAAGACCTTGGGGAGAAAACCTTTTCTGAAGAAAAGGTTTTCCCCCCAAACCCCCCTTTCCAAAAAACTTTTTTATTTGCGCCTTTACATGAGTGGGGTTTTTCGTCGTTAAATTTCCACTCAAGTGGAAATTTGATGAAGCTGTACAGTCGCAAAAGAAGGGGTCAAGGGGACTGTGTCCCCTTGCAGGGGTTTGGGGACAGCGTCCCCAAGGTCTTTCTTTTCATCTTTTATCTTTTAATCTTCGTCGTCGAAGTCCATTGCTGACCTTCTCTTTCTTGCTACTAGGAAAATTATTGGTGCCGCTGTTCCTGCTATTAGTACTACTGCTATTATTATTAGGGGCCAGTTTATTACGGTCTCGCCCTCTATTCCGAATTGGGCGAAATCTCCTTGGTTGCTGTCCCACCAGTCGGGGGCTACCTCGCGGGTGAATACTGATAGTAGTACTTGGGCTACTCGGTTTTCTTGGGCTGGTTCTTCCATGCCCCAACCGCCGTCTTCTGGGAAGTGCATCATTCCTTCGCCTCTGTAGTCGCCCCATGCTTCGCCCCAGTCGCCGCCTGCAAAACCTTCGTCCCAGCCGCCTTCCACGAATATTGTGAATGGATGGCTTATGGATATTATTTCGCCTGTGGTGTCTTCTGCGTACACAATGAAGCTTCCTTGGTGCTGACCTGCTTCTAATGGCGTGAATCTGCCGTCTGCGCTTGCCATACGTTGGGCAGGGATATTTCCTATGAAACGTCCTGTTTCGCCGCCAGCGTCGGATACGTCGAATGGGCCTTCTGTTCTTACGCGAACGCTGGACAGGTTGACATGCCCTGAATTGATTATCGTGAACTGAAACCACACAGAGCCACCAACGGAGGAAGTCTCTGATACGGAAACATCAGCTAATTCAAGGCGTGTAACTTGCGCTACTGGAATGCTTATTTGTTGAGTGGAAGAATGCTCTACAAAATCTTGGTCTTGGAACTCGAAGGTGAAGCGCATGTTGTGCGTGCCAGAGCTTGCTTGTGCGTGGGTGGTGTATCTAAGCACCTTTGAAACTTGCCCGTTTGGCGGGAGGAAATCTATTACGAAGGAGTTACTGCCACCAACGGGAGTGAAGCCCGCACTCATGTTATTTTGCTGTTGACCAGGTACGTTTGCGGCTAGAATTTCGTCTAGCTCAATTAGGATATTGTTTACGGAACGGGTGTCGCTGGTGTTGCGGAAAGTTACGTTAATGTCAAATGGTTGCCCAGCGCGTGGCATTTCGGGATAGAATGAAATGTCGTGTACATGCACGCGGGGAATTTGTGTGCGTCTTACGTCGTCGTCTTCTTCTTCGTCGGGGTTGTAGATGTTTAGTGCGGCGAATTGCTCGAACTCGCCACTGTCGCCAGTACGCCCTATGTCGAAGGTTGTTCGGAAGCCTATTGCATAACTGCGCGTAATTGCCCTGTCTGTTGCCGCAAAACTGAACGATGCGGCGCGGCTTTCGCCTGCGGCAAGCACTGGGATTACTTGAATATTCGCAGTCATTGGCACAATTGCGGCTTCTTCTGGGGTTGCTGTTACCCGCACATTTCGTGCTTCAACTTCGCCGCTGTTGTGTAAGTAGAAACTGATGTTTCCTGTTTGCCCAACATTCAGCCGCGCTGTGGGGGCTGTCATGTTGCGGATTTCGATATTGTGTATATATTCGTCTTCTTCGGGGGCGTAGGCGTTTATTATGAAGGGGGCTATCACTGCGGTTTGCGGGGTGTTGTCTTCGTCGCGATAGTTTATGTTGAAGGCGATTGTATATGCGCCAGTCGCGATATTTGGAGACGCTTGAAACGTAAAATGCAGGGTACTAGAATGCCCCGCCTCCATTGTGGAAAACAATGCGTTGTTTAAATCGCTGGTGATAAAGATGTTATCTTCTGCGCGCATGTTGTCTGGAAGTGATACACGAACATCACGGGCTGGCGCGTCGCCCAAGTTGCGGATTATCGCGCTTAGGGTAAATGACTGCTCTGGCGCAAGCGGCCCATATTGAAATGTTTGGAAATTGCCAAGCACTATGTTAGGTGTGCCAACAGTGCCTTCTATACGCACGTTTATTGTGTCTGTAGATGTAGTCATTTCCCCGATTGCGTCGCGGAATGAATGGTTTAGGGCAATTGTATGCGCCCCTGCGTCTGCGTTTTCATTGACAGTAATTCTCATTGCCATAGTACGCTGTACGTTCGCACCCATGCTACCAACACTGTTTGTGTTGCGAAGGAACTCTACTGTGAACGGGCTTTCTGCCGACGGCACTGCAATTGTAAATAAATTTTGCACATTGCGTGAACCAACATTGCGTACAGTTATATCAACCTCAATGGTTTCGCCTGCTTCAAGGATTATGTTTTGCGGGGTGACAAGGCGAACAAGTCCTGTTCCTGCGTTTTCCAGTTGGCGGCGAAGTTCTTCGGCTTCTCTTTCTGCCGCTTGTCTTGCGGCTTCTGCCGCCGCCCTTTGTGCCTCCAGTCGGGCAAGTTCTTGTTCATACCATGATGGTGGGGGTATTTCATTCGCTAGTAGTGGCGTTGCCATTGTTGTCAGTAGCAACAGCGTCATTAGTAGCGGGATTATCTTCATTTTCATGCTCTTTATTTTCTGATTCATTCGCGTTTTTCTCCTTTTCTACTGTTTTTACACTCTCTATTAATCCATCACGCACGCTTATTATTTGGTCGGCGTATTGTGAAATTTCGGTGTCATGCGTTACTATTATTAGGGTTTGGTTGCGTTCCCGTGCCATTCCTGTTATTAAATCCATCATTTCATAGGTGGTTTTGGTGTCTAGGTTGCCTGTTGGTTCGTCTGCGAAAATTACCTGCGGCTCGTTCACGAAGGCTCGCGCCAAACTAACACGTTGCTGTTGCCCCCCCGAAAGTTCGTTGGGCTTATGCCGCCATCTGTTGCCAAGCCCTACGGCTTTTAGCATCTTGCGCGCCGCCAAAGTTCGCTTTCGCTTTGAAATTTTGCGAAATATTAACGGCAACGTAACATTTTCAAGCGCGGTTAATGTAGGCAGCAAATTATACGACTGGAATACAAACCCAATGTATCGCTGACGATATAGTGTGAGTTGTTTTTCCGAAAGCTTCTCCAGCGGCTTGCCCAAGAATTTTATGCTTCCCATTGTTGGCTTTTCCAATCCCGCCAAAAGATTCAATAATGTAGACTTGCCAGAGCCACTTGTTCCCAGCAAACAATATATCTTGCCTTTCTCAAATGTCAAACTTATATCCTCCAGCGCAACCACACTTTCCGCACCCATTTGGTAAATTTTTCGCACGTTTGTAAGCTCAAAAAGAATATCCGCCATACTCACCTTCCCTTCTTAATATATGGAATGCCGAAAACATTTACCGACGACGAGCTAAGTCTGCGGGCTTTTACGCAGACTTGAGCGACAGAGGAGGTTAATGTTTTCGCACTTCCATAATAATACTAACGGAAATTTATTATAAGTTGTTCCATGATTTTTAACAATTTAGAAAAAAAAATTTTCCCATTTGTAATAAAACAACCTGTGTGTATTATACCGAGTGATACGCTTTTGTCAATGTTAAAACCTTAGATGGTGCGAGACACATGGTAAAATAGTGAAAACTGTAGCCGATATAGGCGTTTCGATTTGAAATGGGTTGAGGACGAGTTAATTCTGCGAACGCTTCTACGCAGAATTGACGACAGATGAAGCCCAATTTCAAACGAAATCGCTATATATGAAATCTTATGAGCGATTAATTTCTACAAGCCCTACCCACCATACGATAAAGGGCGTGCTTTCGACAGGGCAGATTAATGATTTAACCTCTGCCGCCCATTCGGGCTGCGAAAAAATTAAATATTACCATTTTCAACTTCGTAAAAAAGATAAAAAGAATAGAAAAAAGCCTGTAATCGTTGAGATTACAGGCTTTTCTAGTTCGGAGGGTAAGGGATTCGAACCCTTGCGGGGTTGCCCCCAAACGGTTTTCAAGTATTCACGATTGAGTGGATTACATAAGAACTTGTTGGAAGATATAGTACGTTAAAGACGGCGAAAAGTCAAGGAAACACTGACTTTTCGCCGTCTTTTTTGCGTTTGAGCAGTAATCATGCGGGGTAGCCCCAAACGGCGATTTAGCAAAAATTTTTGCACGTTGGGCAAACATCGGGCAAACATTGTCCACTCAATCAAGCGCATTTATTGTGCGGCACAACGGGCATTGCGATTTTCGGCTTCTCGGAAATCGGGCAAACATTTTTACAATTTTCAAATTCGTATCCAGTATAGCGTCTGCCTACTATTGACAAATATTCCGAACTCGGAGGACGCTATGAATCAAGAAAAGCAAGGAAAGTATGAATCATTACGGGAACTGTACCCGCCGCATATCAGCCTTGACCAACTACACAAAATATGCGGTATCGCAAAACGGAGTGCAAAATATCTTGTTGAGCATGGGATTATCCCTGCCCAAGACACAGGCAGACAAACATGGCGGTATAAAATCGCCCTTGATGATGTCATTATCTATCTCCGCCGCCGTGAACAAGTTGGAAGTATGATACCCTGCGGGGTAGTATCTTCCCGCAAAAACCAAGCCCGCAAAATGAGTACCCGCAAATGCTTCGCACAAATGGTACTGCCGGGGCATGAATCGGAAATTGCGGAGTATTTCAACTTCAT
>Ga0123355_10002319_pt1 | contig 26885 bp, 20 predicted proteins | sample TergutEmb28metaG_3_FD_89872 | JGI IMG/M metagenome (GOLD analysis project Ga0123355, IMG submission 89872) | Embiratermes neotenicus P1 segment gut microbial communities from Petit-Saut dam, French Guiana - Emb289 P1 | ecosystem: Host-associated > Arthropoda: Insects > Digestive system > Gut ... | reverse complement strand
TTGGCAGCCTTTCGATTAGTTCCTCAACATTTGTTTTCCTTGTTTCCATTTCATCTCACCCTCTTTTAGGGTAGCATTTTTTCTCTTGGTTTGGAATCATTACTTTAAGTTAGTGCATATGGGACTCTGCCCCAAACCCCGCCGGGGGGAATACGGATCCCCCAGACCCCCGCCCACCACTTTGGCAGGGTGGGGCATTAAGCCCCACCCCCATAGGACAGTGTGTTTTTTATCGCACCGCGTCAAGGGTAAATGGGCTAAAGCACACGCTTCGCGCCCTTGACGCTACTGAAATGTTTTGCTCTGGTGCTACTACAAAAATATCTTCAAATTTACTACACTTTTATCTTGCAAAAGACAGGCTATGTTGACGATATGCTCTTTTATGACTAAAATTTTAGATTTTTTAGCACCCGCAAACCCACATAAACACTTGTTTTTTGGTCGCTCGTGTTTTTTGCAACCCCCTTATACATTCTAAAAGTACCATTGAAAGTATAAATGTTATAATACTGCTCTCTTGGTGATTATCACAGGTTCATCGCCTACACCTATAATTTGCTTTCCATCAGATAAGACTACTTCTTTATCCAATATAGCATTTTCTACTTGGCAGTTGTTTCCTATATAGCAACCATCCATAAGAATAGAGTTTTTAATGGATGATCCTTCGCCTGTATACACTTTGCGGAACAATACTGAATGATACACATTCCCATTTAAAATTGCGCCACTGCCTGCCAGGCTATCTATAATATTTGCACCTATATTATATTTAGCAGGAGGCTCATCTTTGGGCTTGGTATCTATATATGGATATTGGCGATTAAACAAATCGCGTATATCTCGTTTCAAAAAATCCATGTTGCATTCATAGTAGCTTCGGATACTGTTTAATGTTTGCCAGTAGCCTTCATGGTGATATCCAAAGATGCGCAACCTCTTTTTATATCTCATAAAAACATCTTGAGATAAGTCATATCTGCCTTCGGCATTAAGAGATTCCAAAAGCTTGATTAGCAAAGTACGTGAAATAACATATACGCCAAGGGATACATGATCCGATTGTGGCTCTAATGGTTTTTCTTCAAAATCAATTACTCTGCCGGAGTCATCCATGGCCATTACTCCATATTGACGAATGTCGTCACCATCTTTTGCCTTGGAGTATACAATGGTTATATCTGCTTCTTTTTCTACGTGGTGTTGTATCACTTCATTGTAATCTATCTTATGAACACTGTTTCCGGAAGCGATAACTACATATTGCTCGTTACTACGCTTCAGATAAGTAATGTTTTGATAGATACAATCTGCGGTGCCCCTAAACCAGTATGAGTTTTCGTCAGATAAATAAGGGGAAAATATAAATAGTCCACCTTGTTTACGACCTAAATCCCACCATTTTGAAGATGAAAGATGATCGTGGAGAGATCGTGAATTGTATTGGGTAATAATCGCGACTTTGCCTATACCGGAGTTTGCCATATTACTTAGTGTAAAGTCAACACAACGATAGCAACCACCTACAGGCATAGCAGATGAAGCTCTTTGTTCTGTTAGTTTGCCAAGTCGCTTGTTGTTGCCACCGCCGGCTAAAATGATTCCTATTGCTTTCAAATCTCTCCCTCCGATCCCCGTATGATATCGTTACCACTTAATAATTGCCCGTCTGCATAATCTTCCAATGTTGTAGAGCCATATACTACACAATTTTTACCGATTTTAACGCCATTTGGGATGTTTGTAGACTCACCTAATACAGTTATTCCCGAATCATAGACATGAGGCTTGTTTTTGTTTGGGATATTATCTCCAACTCCTATACTTACATCATCTCCAACAACGCAAGAGTTGTCTATAATACAACGCTCTAAAATAGAATTTTTTCCTATAACACAGCGACCCATTATAATAGAATCTTGAACCAAAGCCCCTTCTTCTATTATCACCTCCGGCCCTACAACAGAGTTACGAACCCTTCCCATAATTTCGCTACCTTCAGAAATTATACTGGTTGATGTCTCAGAATTGAGACCTGTATATACCGGCGGTTGATGATCACTGTCAGTATATATTTTCCAAAAATCCTCGTACAAGTTAAAGTCCGGCAAGGTTTGAATCAAATCCATATTGGCCATCCAATAGGATTCTACTGTACCTACATCTTTCCAATACTCATTAAAGCGGTAAGCGGACAGACGCTTATTTTGCTCCAACAGCATAGGAATAATATGCTTGCCAAAGTCACTGTCTGAATGCACCAGACGATCCGCTTCCAGTGCCTCCCTTAGGATTGACCAACTAAAAATGTAGATACCCATAGAGGCTAAGTTGCTTTTTGGATTTTTAGGTTTTTCTTCAAATTCATAAATTGAGTCGTTTTCGTCTGCATTCATGATTCCCATACGGCTTGCTTCTTCTAAAGAAACCTCCTGAACCGCTATGGTAACATCTGCTTTGCTTTTTTTGTGAAAACTAAGCATATCCGAATAATCCATTTTATAGATATGGTCTCCACCCAAAATTAGCACATAATCCGGGTTGTAGTTATTGATAAAGCTAATATTTTGATATATTGCATTAGCTGTACCGGAGTACCACTCTCCCTGATCTCCTTTAACGTGAGGTGCCAAAATAGTAACACCACCGTTACGCCTATCCAAGTCCCATGGTATACCTATACCAATATGTTGGTTCAATTGCAAGGGCAGGTATTGGGTTAATACTCCAACTGTATCCACGCCCGAATTAATGCAGTTACTCATGGCAAAATCAATAATTTTATACTTTCCACCAAAGGAAAGAGCAGGTTTAGCTTTGGTTGCCGTTAATACGCCTAGTCTGCTACCTTGTCCACCTGCCAATAACATAGCAATCATTTCTTTTTTACGCATACCGTCACCCCCGTCTCTAAAATTTTCACCAATCTGTCTATATACTTACAGTGGTTACAGCATTATAGCACAACATTAGGAAATTTTACAAATAAATTTGTACAAAGTTCTAAGAAAAATCATCCAATTTTTTATAAAGTTCACTATATGGTTAGTGAGTTTCAACCGGGATTTTTATTCCTTCTATAATGATATCATTTTTTTGAGCATAATCCCATAATGCAGCATGTAAAGCTTCTTCTGCTAAACATGAGCAGTGAACTTTTGCAGAAGGTAATCCGCCCAAAGCGTCCAAAACTGTTTTGTTTGTAATTTGCAATGCTTCTTTAATAGTCTTACCAATAATTAATTCTGTAGCCATGCTGGAGGTAGCTACTGCCGCCCCACATCCAAATGTCTTAAATTTGGCATCTTGCACTACATCGCCTTCAATTTTAAGGTAAACTTTCATAATATCGCCGCATTGGGCATTACCTACGGTGCCCACTCCACTGGCATCTTCTATAGTGCCTACATTGCGAGGGTTAGAGAAATGATCCATAACCATATCATTGTATTCCATGGATAGCTCCTTTATCAATACTATAATTCGTATTCTGCTTTTGATGTTTCAGCTTCTTCTGCTAAAGGTGACATAGCTCGTAATTGTTTAACTTGCTTGGGCAAAATCTCCATTAGCTGATCTATTTCTTCACGAGTATTTTCTCTTCCCAGTGAAAATCTTATTGATCCATGAGCCTTTTCATGAGAGATTCCCAAGGACAGCAGTACATGAGAAGGTTCTAAAGAAGCTGATGAACATGCCGATCCACTGGAAGCACAACAACCTTGCATATCAAGCAGCAAAAGCAAAGATTCTCCTTCAATATAATCAAAAGAAAAATTAACATTGCCCGGAAGCCTTGTATTCTCAGCACGAGGGCCATTTAATGCAACCTTTGGTATTGTTGTTTCAATGCGTTCTATCAGATAATCTCTTAGCATTGTGACTTTTTCTTGCTCCTCTTTCAAATTTGCTACAGCAAGGTTTAATGCTGCCCCCATGCCGATAATGCCTGCTACATTTTCGGTGCCGGCTCGGCGATTTTTTTCTTGCGCCCCTCCAAAAAGGATTGAATTAACCTTGGTACCCTTGCGTATATATAAAGCTCCTACGCCTTTAGGCCCACTAAATTTATGGGCAGACATAGTAAGAAAGTCTATCGGTAAATTTTCTACATTTACAGGAATATGCCCAACTGCTTGAACAGCGTCTGTATGGAACAATACCCCACGTGATTTGGCTATGGCACTAAGCTCCGGGATAGGCTGGATGGTTCCTATTTCATTATTTGCCCACATGATAGATATTAGTATTGTATCCGGTCGGATAGCCGCAATTAGATCACTTGGTGAAACAAAGCCCTCATTATCTACAGGTAGATAGGTGATTTCTACACCTTGCTTGGAAAGAGCAGAGCTTACATGAGTGATGGCATGGTGTTCTATTGCTGTTGTGATGATATGACCACCTTTGTGCTGCAATGTTTCTACCACACCTTTAAGAACCCAATTATTTGCCTCTGTACCACTGCTTGTAAAAAAAATTTCTCCGGGCCGGGCAAATATGGCTTCGGCTACTTGCTCTCTGGCATGTTCTATGCCCTTGCGAACTTCCCGTGCAAAACTGTATACACCGGATGGATTACCATATTGTTCTGTAAGATAAGGCATCATATGCTCTAAAACTTTTGGGTGAAGAGGAGTTGTTGCTGCATTATCAAAATACAAAACTTTTTTTGGTGGATTCATTTTAATTTTACTCCTACTTTCATGCTATATTAGGTCTGACAGCCGTATAGTATCCAGTACCTCGCTTACTCCTGCATGTAATTTTTCCCAAACAAGTTTAGTGTTGCAGGTTTTGCAATCGGCAGCAGGACATTCGTAGTTTTCATCATCCAAACAATCTACCGGAGATAAAGTGCCTTCCAGCACACGTATTACATCTCCGGCAGTAATGGCATCCGGAGAATGGTTTAGTTTGTAGCCACCTTGAGAGCCACGGATGCTTTTTACTATACCGGCTTTTTTTAGGGGGGCAAATAGCTGTTCTAAGTAGAATTCAGACATGCCATGACGCTCTGCAATGGTTCGCAGAGGCAAACAGGTATCTTTCTCACAAGTGGCCAGTTCTACCAAGGCGCGTAGGCCGTATCGGCCTCGGGTTGATATTTTAATGGTATCACCGCCTTTTGTATCTTTAGGATTGCAGGATTAAATATAGCAAATACCCGGATATAATGTCAAGTAATTTACTCGGGATTAGAAAAAGCCGCATAACTTTAATCCACTAAGCATTTTAAAGTTATGCGGCTGTACTAGACCCTGCTACATTAAATTATACGTTGATATCGTTCCACCAGCTCTATAAAGGCTCTTCTGTGCCCATGAGTATCAATACCTACACTATCTCTTGCCAAACTTAATATATCTGTAAGTTCAACACGCCCACGCATTTCAGAGTTTCTCAGGATATGCCCAAACGCGGCTACAGATGCCGCAAAGGTAAAGTCGCTTGAGTTTTCATCAAGTATCCTGTTTTGATAGACGGGTATGGTTATTAGGCGGCTTTCGTGCTCGTCAGGCTCTTTGTAGCGGATACGCACTTCAAATAATTCTCCATCAAATCCCAGGTTTATCATATCATTTCGCAGGCCAATTTCAAACATTATTACTAAATCAGAGCCTACCCCAACCTGACCGGCATCACGCTCGTCATTATCAAAATCTTCATTTTCCATTAAGCGGTTCTCGTAGCCTATTAATCTATAGCTTTCTATTACTGACGGATTAAATTCCACTTGTGCCCGTACTTCTTCAGCAATCACAAAAAGATTTGATATTAATTCTTCCACAAAAATCTTATGAGCCGCCTGAATAGTGTCAATATAATGGTATGCTCCATTGCCATTTTTGGCTATAGTTTCCATGTTGTTATCCCTTAAATTGCCCATACCAAAACCTAAAATGGTCATATGGATACCACGCCGGCGATGTTCCGACATCAACTCTTCTAATTCCCGGGTGGTAGATACTCCCACATTGAAGTCGCCGTCAGTAGCAAGGATTATACGATTGTTCATTTCAGGATTAAAATTTTGTGTAGCCAGCTCATAAGCTTTGACTATGCCCGGCCCACCGGCAGTACTACCACGCGCTCTTAGGCTATTTATTGCAGACATAATATAATCATGCCTATAGCCCGGAATACTGTCCAAAAGAACCCTTGCACAACCTGCATATGTTACAACAGATACAATGTCCCGTTCGTTCAAATTTTCTACAAGCAGACCAAGAGATTGTTGCAATAATGGCAATCTATTTGCGGGTGCCATAGAACCGGATGTATCAATCAAAAATGTAAGATTGCTGCCCGGCAGATCAGATCTGTCTATGTCTCCGGCTCGCACTCGTACGAAGGCTAGATGTTTATTGTCGTTAAAAGGCGAAGGCCCAATTTCGGTATATATTGAAAAAGGTGTATCGTTAGTTGGCAAAACTATATCATAATTAAAGTAGTTGATCATTTCGGCAACGCGAACCGCATCTGCCGGTGGCCTGTGTCCGCTATTGATAAACCGTGCTACATTTCTGTAAGAAGCAGTATCTATTTGCAAAGTAAAGGTTACAGCGGGATCCGTTTCAGGGTTGGCCCATATGTTTTCATCTATGGGAAGGTACTGCTCATCACGGAATGGATCATTGCTAAACGAGTCATGATCTTCTCCTACTGCCATATCCCAAGAGGAATCTGTTGCTGCGGGCAAACTTACAATTTGAGGTGCAGGCGGTGCCGTAGGAATAGCTTGGTGCTGTGCGCTTGGGGCAGGAGCCGGGCGAGGTTCTCCGGCACCGCAAGCTGCTAATGTCATCATTACTGCAAAAAGTAAAATAGTGGTTTTCATGGTTGTCATCCTTTCGATTTTTAGTTGCTTACCCATATAAACCATCCAAAAACAGAAATATTACAGTTTGATTACATTTTTTTAAAAATATTTTTTCATACCATGAATGCAGATAAAATGCCCCCCGAGCTAAGAACTTGGGGAGCATTTTTTTATAGCAATTCCGATTGAAAATCTATTATTCGCTACCATCACTTTTTAATGCTCGTTTGTGATAGGTTTTAAGACGTTTTAGTACTTTACCATGCACAGAATCTATTGGATATCGTCCATGAGCATCAGCTTCTCCGGCAAGAACGCCTGTCAAAATAGAAATACCTTCATTTACATGACCAATGGCATATATATGAAATTTCCCTTCCCTAACCGCTTCAATAACATCATCATTAAGAACCAAATCCCGGATATTTTGCTTAGGAATGATAACTCCCTGCTCACCGGTAAGGCCGCGTTTGTTACATAGGTCAAAAAATCCTTCTATTTTGTACGTGGCTCCACCGATAGGCTGGATTTCACCATGTTGATTAATACTTCCCGTAACAGCGATATTTTGGCGTATAGGCAATCCGGACAAGCTGGACAACACAGCATAAAGCTCTGTACTCGAAGCACTGTCGCCATCTATGCCACTGTAATTTTGCTCAAAGCCTATGCGGCATGATAAAGACAATGGAAATTCTTGAGCATAAGTTTTGCCAAGATAACCAATCATAACTTGCACGCCTTTATCATGTATGCGCCCGGACATTTCCGCTTCTTTTTCAATGTTAACAATACCGGCTTTACCCATATAGGTGGTGGCCGTTATCCTGGAAGGTTTTGCAAAAGCATAATCGTTTATATCAATTACTGCCAAACCGTTAATTTGCCCCACTTTTTCGCCATCTGTATCAATCATGATAGTACCATCTTCTATCATTTCAGAGAGTTTTTCTTCATACATATTAAGGCGGTACATTCGCTTTTGAATAGCTTTGGTTATATAATAATCCGTCACTTTTGCAGAATCATCTTGTTGTGCCCATGCAGCAGCCTCGTGGATAATTTCTGCTAATTTATGAAAGCATGTGGTTAAACGATCTTGACGCTCTGCCAGCCTGGAGGCATATTCAATTAAGCGACATATGGCCGCCGGTTCAATTTCCGACACATTTGCTTCTTTTGCAAAACAGCGTACAAATGCAGTTATATCTTTAAGATGCTCGTTATTAAGCTTCATCTCATAATCAAAATCTACCCGAATACGAAACAGCTTTTCAAACTGGTCATCAAAATCATATAGCAAGCTATAGTACCAGCTACTACCTATAATAATAATTTTGACATCTATGGGTATTGGCTCAGGTTTTACGCTACTTACAGCTACCCCGGTACTATATTCCCGCAAGGGTTCTGTTACAATTTTGCCTGTTAACAAAGTGCGACGCAAAGCCTCCCAGGCATGATGGTTTGTTAAAATATCTTGCGCCTGTAAAATTAAATAGCCCCCATTGGCTTTATGGAGTAGGCCGGGTTTAATTTTCATAAAATCTGTGGAGAAGTTGCCGTACTCGTTGTCGTATTCGACCTCGCCTACTAAATTGGTATAGGTGGGGTTAAAGTCTACTACTACAGGAGCACCGCTGTCTGAATCATGGCTTGTTAACAAATTAATTTTATATTTAGTGAAATTTTCATCTGCATTTTTTTTAGTTGACCAAGGAAGATAAGCTGAAATAGGATCCTCTTCTTCCTGCTCTTCTGCAATAAAATCTTCAAGATTATCTAAAATATCTTCTTTAACAGCCTTTAGATATTCTATGACAAGAGGATGATCTTCATATTCCTGCATTACAGAGTTAATATGATGCCCTACAGTAAATAATCCGATAGAATATTCAAGATCCTCTACTTCTTTACGGGTGTTTTTTTCAATATCCTTGATTTGGCGCATAACTTCTGCGGCTCGTTTTTGTATGGATTCAGAATTTTTTGAAATACTATCTCTTTGCTCTTGGGTAAGCTCGTCGTATTGATCTTCATCTATAACAACACCATCAATAATAGGCATAAAGTATATGCCGCTGTTAGTGTTTTTAACACCAAATTCTTGCTTTTTTGCCTCTTCCGTCATCTCACTAATAATCTCGTCTCGTTGTTGCTGAAACATTTTTACGATGTCATTTTTTTTCGCTTCAAAATCTCGATTAGTAAAAGATTTTGGCAGCTCGTTAATAAGACGATCCAGAAGTTCATTCATCTGTTCTTGCAAAGTACGCCCCATACCGGCAGGCATTTGCAATAGTTTAGGGCATTTAGGATTTTGAAAATTATATACATACATAAGGTCTGGCGGGGCAGCTTCTTGCTTGGCTTTTTTTTCTGCAAAATTTTTAGCAAAAGAAGTGCGTCCTTCGCCGGGTTGGCCTGTAATGTATATGTTGTAGCCTTTATGCTTCATTATTAAGCCAAGATTTAGTGCTTCTGCTGCTCGTTTTTGTCCAATCAGACCGGGAGGGTTGGAAGTTTCTATACACTCCTCAGTGTCGGATAATTTATCACAAAAATATTTAAGTTGATTCCATTTGAGTTCCATTTATTCTACCTCTATTAGATTTTGAGATATCAAGTATTTCCACATAATAAGGGCATCTTCGCCGGTATCAGCATAGTAGCCCTTTCGTAAGCCTTCCTGTTTAAAGCCGTACTTTTGGTACAACTGTAAAGCTGCAATATTGCTTACCCTTACTTCTAAGGTAAGCCCAATCATTTCTTTTTCTACAGCTAAGTCAATAAAAGAGTCCAGCAGTAGAGATGCTATGCCTTGGCGTCGATAGGGTTCGTCAATGGCGATATTATTAATATGCCCTTCGTTAACTATATGCCAAAGGCTAGCGTATCCGGCAATTTCTCCCGGCGGAATCAAAGCTACTTTATATATTGCATGTTTATTCTCTGTGATTTCTTTATGCAGTTGATTTCTTGACCATGGAATGGCAAAGCAACGGGATTCTAAAGCACAAACTGCATCCAAGTGATCCAAAGTCATGTCAGTTATGTGAATCATTTAGCTTTACCTTCTAATTCTCGCTGTGCTTGGGGCTTTCGGATATACATTAGGGAAAAATCTTTTTCAGCGATATAATCACCATGTCCAGCCATTGTAAGAGCATTGCCACCCACTGATGCGGCACTGTTACGATCTTGAAAAGACAGAGTAATACCCTCCGGCCAGCTTTCATTTGTAATGAGGTTGCGATGTAAAATTGCTCCATTTCCCATAAATGCAATGTGAGTGCTTGGTTCAATTTTGTCTTTAAGCATTTGAAGCACAACTTCCACAGGTTCGGCCAGGTAGTCGGTAGTGCGGTTGTCTCCACAGTAAATGGCTGAGTAAACCTGACCTCTACGAGCATCCATCATAGGTACTGCCCAAATGGAGGAAGAAGATAAAGATGTTATAGTATATGCCATAGCATCCAAGGTAGGGACAGCAATAAGTGGCTTGCCGGATGCAAAGGCCAAACCTTTAGCAGTTGCTGCCCCTATGCGTAAACCTGTAAATGAGCCGGGGCCACATGTGCAAGCAATGTAGTCCACATCTTCTAATGATAATTTTGTTGTTTTAAATAGCTTGTCTACCATTGGAAGTAAAGTTTCTGAAGCAGATGGGCCACCATTTGATAAAGTTACAGAAGATTCGGCCATGACTATGTATTCGTCCATCAAAGCCGCACTTGCTATGGTGCCGGAGGTATCAAGTGCTAAGATTTTCATTCTGCAAAAACCTCACTTAGGCGGATTGCACAACCTTCTAAAACCACTACCGGGATTTCATCATTTGCTTCGTAGACGGTTGCTATATATTGGGTATCTAAAAGCCTATAGGCCACTACGGTTTTGTCATCTGTGTCTACAACCCAATATTCACGCACTTTTGCTTTTAGATATTTTTTGAATTTTGTCATCATATCGCGGTCTGTATTGGACGGCGAAAGTATCTCAATAACAAGATCCGGGGCACCTAAGCAATGTTTTCCGTTTTCCAATTTAGACATGTCACATACCACTAAAAGATCAGGTTGTACAACAGTATCGTCAGCAGCAGCATAATTAAGCCTTACATCAAAAGGTGCATGATAGACCTCACATGTTTTACCATGTAAAAATAGTTGTAGCTGAAAAAGTAGTCGTCCACTTATTTGCTGATGCACCCGCGATGGTGATGCCATCATATAAACTACACCATCTATCAATTCACAACGGGGATAATCATCTCCCCATTGCTCATAGTCCGCATATGTGTATCGTTCTTTTTTCTGCAATGCTTCCATCATATACCCTCCTGATCCTAATCCAGATTGCAGTACTTGGTATTAAATGTTGCGCATGTTCTGCCCATTCTATCAAACAAATTCCATTTGAGTTTAAGTATTCAAAGAAACCAATGTCATCTAATATCCATTCATCTATCTGTTCAATCGGTCTCATTTTGTCATCGGTTGAATGATATGATGTGGTCATTTCTTCTGCTAATCTATAGAGATCAAAGTGATATAAAGGCAAGCGTCCATGGTCATACAACTGCATCAAAGTAAAAGTAGGGCTGCTTATATGATCAGATATTCCAAGCCCTTGGGCAAAACCCTTCGCAAAAGCAGTTTTACCCGCCCCCAGTTCCCCGCTTAGGCATATTATATCCCCGACTTTTGCCTTTTTAGCAATGTCTTTTGCAAGGGTCATTGTATCATTAAGCGAAAAACTCTCGTATATCATGCCTCAAGAAATTGCTTATGCCACAATAAAAACATAAACACTGTCCATATTTTACGGCTATTATCTTTTTTATTGTTTTTATGTTCATTTAACAATGCGACCAAAGCATCAGTATTAAAATATTTTTCTGCGGCCTCACCGGTGAAATATTCGTTGACTATATTGTAATATTTATCTTCACGCAGCCAAACTCGGATTGGTACAGGAAACCCTAACTTTTTACGCTTAGCAGAAGATTCCGGCAAATATTTTGCCGCCACCCTACGGAAAGCATATTTAGTGCCGCTACGGTTAACCCTTAAAGCTGTAGGAATACGTGAAGCAACCTTAAATACTTCTTTATCCAAATAAGGCGTACGTACTTCTAAAGAATGAGCCATGCTCATTTTATCTGCTTTAAGAAGGATATCACCCACCAACCACAAATGGATATCCAAATGCTGCATTTTTGTAATATCATCCGCAGGACTAGCCCCTCGAAAGATAGATTTTGTAATTTCTTGAGGATGTACTCCTAAATCTTGTTTTAGCAAAATCTCGCGCTCTTCCTTGCTAAAAATATAGGCATTTCCAATAAATCTTTCTTCTACTGTCTTACTACCTCGTATGAAGAAATTTCTACCCTTGATTGCAAAAGGAAATACTTTTGCTATATTTCCAAGTGTTTTACGGAAAGGTGTCGGAAGAGCTGTTAAAATTTTTAAATCTAAAGGTTCTTTGTATATATTGTACCCTCCAAAGAACTCGTCAACCCCTTCACCGGACATTGCCACTTTTACATGCTGTGCGGCTTCTTGGCTTGCAAAATAGAAGGCAACAGCAGAAGGATCTGCCAAAGGCTCGTCCATATGATATTGTACTTTAGGAAGAGCCTCCCAGTATTCCTCTGTGGTGATAGTTTTAGGATGGTGCGTTATTTCAAGTTTTTCTGTAAGCTCCCGTGCATATGCTATTTCGTTATAGTGCTCGTAATCAAATCCAACAGTAAAGCAACGTTGACCGCCAAAACGGGCGGCTGTAAGGCTGGAGTCTACACCACTTGAAAGGAATGATCCTACCTCAACATCGCTGGCCATATGGGCTTCAATAGAATCACCTATAACATTGTCTATAGCATTTATAGCCATTTCCAGGGTCATATCGGCAGGGTTAAACTTAGGTGAAAAATACCGTTGAATTTCTACCTCTCCATCTTTATATACCATATAATGACCGGCAGGCAATTTAAATACCCCTTTAAAAAATGTTTCCGGCAATACAGAGTATTGGAAAGTCAGATACTGTGCCAAAGCTTCTTCATTAAGGATTGGCTTAAAATCCGGGTGCGCAAAAAAACTTTTAATTTCAGAACCAAATAAAAATGTTTTATTTGATTCTGATTCAGCATTACAATAGCCATAATAAAAAGGCTTAATGCCAAAAAAATCTCTTGCAGCAAATAGCGTTTTATTACCTGAATCATAAATAATAAAGGCAAACATACCACGCAAATATGACAACATCTTAGCACCATATTCTTCATATAGGTGCAAAAGACATTCACCATCTGTATTTGTGTTAAATACGTGCCCCCGCTCAAGCATAGCCTCTCTAAGAGACATGTAGTTATATATTGCACCATTAAACATAAGGACTAAAGAGCGATCTTCGTTATAAATAGGCTGGTCTCCGTCCTCTAAGCCAATAATAGCCAAACGGCGAAAGCCTAAAACAATATCGTCGTTTACATAGGTGCCAAAAGAATCCGGCCCCCGATGTATTATTTTATTCATCATATCTTGTATGACTCTAGTCCTTCTTATATCATCTGTAACAGTAAATCCGCAAAAACCGCACACTAGCTACTTCTCCTTTGCTAATTATTCTTATAGCACTTTACCACAAACAAGCAATTAGTGGAACAGTTTTTTAGTGGAGTGCTTCAGTGGAGTACTTCATTAGAAAATTTCGTATAATTTGTTATTGTGAAAAAATTATACCATGCTATAATAACATATAAAGATGTTCCAGAGAGAAGGAGGATCTCCAATGATAGATAACAAAAAAGAAATCCTGCTGGAAAGCGGTACTAACGAACTTGAGCTTATGGAGTTTACCGTAGCAGGCCAGCATTTTGGCATAAATGTGGCCAAGGTGGACGAAATTATAAAATATGGAGTGTTTCCCGTTACTCCCATGCCCAATTCAAATCCCTTTGTAGAAGGGGTATTTAGACCCCGTGATGAAATTATGACGGTTATTAATCTTGCGGCATATATGGGGTTGCCCCCTTCTGATTATGAAGAGCACGACATTTTAATTGTTACCACATTTAATAAAGTTCACACTGCTTTCCATGTACACGATGTTAAGGCTATTCAACGTATCTCGTGGACTGCTATAGAAAAGCCGGATTCGGCTATCTATGGCGGAGAAGAAGGTTTAGCAACAGGTATTGCAAATATTGATGGTCGTCTTATTACCATCATAGATTTTGAAAAAATTATTGTAGACATTAGCCCTTCTTCAGGTATTCAGGTAAGTGATATTGACAAACTGGGGCATCGCAATAAAAATATGAAACCTGTGTTAATTGCAGAAGATTCGCCCATGCTTGAAAGATTGCTTTTAGAGTCCCTAGAAAAAGCCGGTTATGTTAATGTTACTTGTTGTCATAATGGAAAAGAAGCTTGGGATATTTTAACTAGGGCAAAAAACTCCGGTTTACCTATTTCTGAGCAAGTAGCTATACTTATAACGGATATCGAAATGCCTCAGATGGATGGTCACAGGTTGCTTAAAAACATAAGAGAAGACCCTGCGTTACGTACATTGCCGGTTATCATATTCTCTTCTCTTATTACTGAAGAAATGTATTCTAAAGGTAAGTCATTAGGCGCAAACGCTCAAATAACTAAGCCGGAAATTACGAACCTTGTTAATTTGGTTGATACCAATATAATGTGATAAAAAAATTAAACATAGCAAACGTTTTTTTGCTATATTCTAAAGCCCGCCCGGCAATAGTGGATCTTCTGCTGTTAGCTACCTAGGAGCGGGTTTTTTGAGATGTTTCAAATCCTAATACGTAGGTGTTGTTTTATGCGATACGCCATATCAAATGGTAAAATTTTAGATATTAGTGCTAATGAAGATGTGTATACCAGGGGGGAAAATTATTATCGTGAAGGTAAGCTTGTATCCTTTCATGCTAAACGTCAACGTGAATCAACAACCATTAAAGCCGCAGTCAAGGGCAATTACCGCAACTATGACGTAACTTTAAACTTTGATAATGATGGAGAGCTAACGCGATATAACTGTAGTTGTGCAAGCCAAAGTATTTGGCAAGGTGGTTGTAGGCATGTAGTAGCGGTACTATTTGCCATATCAGACGGCAAAATTTCCGGTGCAAATAAAAACCGACAAAATCAAGAATCCCTTATAGATACTTTAGAAAAGTTAATATTACAAGAAATAGATACTAGCCTGGATATACCAATTAAAACGGAAAATACTCGCCTTGCCAAATTGGTACCATATTTTCAATATGCAGGTGAAGGAAAAGGAAATTTAAGCTTTTACGTTGGCTATTCCCGAATGTATATAATAAAGAGCCTGCCAAAATTTTTACAAGCTATTAATCAAGAAGCCACTGTTCGTTATGGTAATGGATTAGAGTTTAATCATGCTTATTCTTCCTTTACTGCGTCTAGCCGACGCTGGATAGATTTTTTAAGGCATGAAGATGAACTTTATAATGAAATGGTTAAACGTATTACCACTCACTATCCATATGCTGCTAAAGAGGATAACCGAGAAATTCCCCTTTCTTGCAGAAATATGGATACATTTTTTGAACTGTGCAAAGATACTGTAATTGAGGGCGCGATAAATCCGGACCAAACAGGGGATTCTCTTTTACAATTTACCACCGATAGGCCAAATATTTTATTTGATATTTCAGTGAAAACAAATCTTTCTTGTGACAATGAAGAATTAACAATAAAGGGGTCAAAATTACAGTACCATTTTTTACAAGGGCAACAATACTACTACTTTATAACCAATAACATAGTACATCGTATGGATAAAGCGGGAGCAAAGTTGCTTGAACAAATATTAGATGCCTTAGAAGCATCCGGGCAAGTAGTTTTAACAGGTTACGCGCATCGTCGTTTTATTTCCGCTGTAATGCCAAAGCTGGATGAAATGGGTTTGATAGAGAAAAATTTAATAGAAAAAAACTTTTGCCCACAACTTTGTGCTAAGATATATTTTGATACAGAAGCTAGTGATATTATTGGGCGTATAGTCTTTAATTATGGAGAAAATAACCAATTTGATGCATTCGATCTAAGAGAAGATAACGATCCTCGAGATATTGCAGGGGAATACACAATAAAACGATTGTTAGAAAGCCTGGGTTTTTTAGCTGATGTAGAAAATAGAATTTACAGGCTCTCCGGCAGTGACAATATTTTTGCCTTTATGGGTGACTCTCCCGCTGGAATAGAGCAGCTTTACGCCCTTGAAAAAAGTGAGATTTATGTAACCGATAATTTGCGAAAAAAAACTGTTAAGGCTGGAGAAGGTAGCATTGGAGTACGAATGCGTGGTAATTTGCTGGATATTTATGTTCAAGGTGTCGATTTTACTTTAGCAGAACTGGCTGAAACATTAGATTCTTACCGTACTAAAAAGAAATACCATCGCTTAAAAGATGGCAGGCTTTTGTCATTAACAGATAGTTCTACTATTGCTATGGCAGAGACTCTTGCTTCCTTGGATATAGACCAAAAGGAAATCCAAAAAGATGTTCTGACACTACCTGTTTATAGGGCACCTTATATAGATGGAATTGTAGACTCACAAAATGACTCATTTAAAAAATTAATGAATAAGTTTCATAGTCAAAAAGGGGATCCAATACCAAAATCTTTGGAAGGTATTATGCGCCCATACCAACAGGCAGGATATAAGTGGCTTAAAAACTTAATAAATTGTGGATTTGGCGGCATTTTAGCAGATGATATGGGACTAGGAAAAACCTTGCAAGCAATTGCATTGCTATTAAGCGATAACCTTACAAAATTACCTGCATTAGTAGTAGCACCAACTTCTTTGATATATAATTGGTCTGCGGAAATCAAAAAATTTGCTCCAAAACTAAATTATGCCGTAGTGGTTGGCTCCCCGGAAAAGCGTCTGGAAATTCTTATGGCAAAAGATGTAAACGTCTTTATCACCACATACGATTCTATGAAGCGTGATACAGAAATATACCAAGAAGGCCGTTATAAATACATAATAGCGGATGAAGCTCAAAATATAAAAAATCCATCAACCAAAAATGCTAAGGCGATTAAATCCATACCTGCTGAACATCGTATTGCTTTAACAGGTACCCCCATAGAAAACAATCTAACAGAACTATGGTCGCTTTTTGATTTTGTTATGCCGGGCTACCTTCATAGCTTACGCAAATTTACAAAACTATATGAGATACCTATTACAAAAGATGGAAACAAAGAAAAGGTCGCCAGATTAAAAACGCAAATAGCTCCATTTATTTTGAGGCGATTGAAAAAAAATGTTTTACATGAACTTCCTTCTAAAACTGAAACAGTCCTCATGGCCGAGATGCTTCCTGAGCAGAATAAAATATATATGGCACATTTAATGAAGGCGAAGGGGGAACTTAAAAGTTTTCTTAATGATAAATCCTTTAAAGGTGGACGTCTACAGATATTGGCACAACTTACCCGCTTGCGCCAAATATGCTGCTATCCCGGCTTATGCTTAGAAAATTATCGAGGTGGAAGCGGAAAACTTAATTTGGCCTTAGAAACAATTGAACTTGCTATAGAATCCGGCCATAGATGCTTGTTATTTTCTCAGTTTACAGAGATGTTATCTATTTTACAAAAAGCCCTGGACAAGTCAGGCATTCCCTATTTTTATTTGGATGGTTCAACATCTGCACATGATAGAATGGATAGGGTTAATCAATTTAATGCCGGAGAGCGGGATGTATTTCTTTTATCATTAAAAGCGGGTGGCACCGGTCTCAATTTAACAGGGGCAGACATAGTTATCCACTATGATCCATGGTGGAATCCTTCTGTTATGGATCAAGCATCGGATAGAGCTTATCGGATAGGACAAAATAAAGCTGTACAAGTGTTTAATCTAGTAACTATGAATACCTTGGAAGAAAGAATTATGGCATTACAGGATAAAAAGCGTAAGCTTATAGATTCTGTTTTTAATAAAGATGCAGAAAATGAAGAAGGTATGCTGCAAGCTCTTACAGATGCCGAAATTGAAGAATTACTAAATGCATAGAAGGAGACTATTATGAGTATTTTACAAGAAATTTCTGAAAACCTGCAAAAAGGTAAAGCCAATGTAGTAGCAGAATTGGTTCAAAAGGCGTTAGATGACAGTCACAAGCCGGAAGATATCTTAAATGATGGCTTACTTGCCGGAATGGATATTATTGGCGAAAAATTTAAAACCAACGACGTTTATGTACCTGAAGTGCTTATTGCTGCCAGAGCCATGAACAGTGGAGTAGCTGTACTAAAGCCCCATTTGGTAAAAAGCGGCGTTAAGCCCATTGGCAAGGTTGCTATTGGCACAGTCAAAGGCGATCAACACGATATCGGTAAAAATCTTGTTCGTTTAATGCTGGAAGGTAAAGGCGTAGAAGTAATAGATTTAGGTGCAAATGTAAGTGCAGAAAAATTCTACGATGCTTATAAACAAGAAGGGGTACAGATTGTAGCTTGCTCCTCTCTTCTAACTACTACTATGAATGAAATGAAAAATGTAATAGACCTTTTTACAGAAAAAGGCGACCGCGAAAAAGTTGTATTTATGGTAGGTGGCGCACCTATTACTGAAAACTTTTGCAAAGCAATAGGGGCAGACTATTATGCTGAGGATGCTGCTACCGCCGCAGACTTGGCTAAACAAATTTTAACTTCTTAAACCCGCTACTTTACTTTAAGTATATTATTGCAAGAATAAACTTAGGAGGATAATTATGGATTTTGACTGGCAAAAAGGATTTTCTTTAAATTTTGACCTAAATACCGGACTCTCTAACAATGCTAAGTCCACAACCAGAATGCTTTCACAAATGAGTGGAATGTATAACGACAATGTTGCATTTGAAAATTTAGTTAAAGAAAGCAATCCTTTGGTGTACGAATTTTATGAGCTGGGTGCACCAAACCATGAAGGGGATCTTGCTGCCGGTACATCTATTTGTTATCCCGGTAAAGTAGGTCAAGAGTATTTTATGACCAAAGGACACTTTCATACAATTTTAGATACTGCGGAGATTTATTACGGGCTTTCCGGTACGGGAATGATGTTGATTGAAAATTCTTCAGGTGATTGGGGAGCTTTTCCCATTTCATCAGGTGAGATGGTTTATGTACCAAAAGGATATGCTCACCGCAGTATCAATGTTGGAAATGTTCCCTTGGTCACTTTTTTTACTTTTCGTGGGGATGCAGGGCATAATTATGGTGCTATTGAAGAGAAGGGCTTTCGTAAGCTAGTCGTTGAACAAGATGGTAAACCGACAATAGCAGATAATCCCAAATGGCACTAAGGTAATGAAAAACTTATATTTACCATTGCTTTTAGACTTGCCACAAAAACAAGTTAAAGGGGCAGTATAATGCCAAAAATATTAATTACACCTCGTTCATTTGCTCAGTATAGCTCTGAACCTTATGAAAAATTGAAGCAAGCCGGAATAGATATTGTAAAAAACCCTACCGGCGGTGTTATGAGTAAGGAAGAAATGATATCGCATGTTAAAGAAGTTGATGGGATCATTCTTGGTATTGACCCCATGGATGCAGATGTTCTTGCTGCCGGACAAATAAAAGTTGTTTCAAAATACGGTGTTGGCACAGATAACATTGATTTATCCTATTGCGAAAACCATAACATTACAGTAACTATAACGCAAAATGCTAATAGCAATGCCGTAGCAGATTATGCTTTTGCATTATTGCTTGCCGTTGCCCGCAGAATGGTAGAAATTGATAATGGCTGTCGTAAAGGAGATTGGAGTAAAAAAGTTGCCGTAGATGTTTACGGCAAAAAGATTGGCATTGTTGGCCTTGGCACTATTGGCCGTGGTGTTGCAGAACGAGCCAAAGGCTTTAATATGGCTGTTTATGGGTATGATATTTACCTTGATGAGACATATCTTAAAGAAAATAATATATCTTTTATGACAGTAGATGAAATGATACGTACTTGCGACTTTATCAGTTTGCATATGCCACTGACGGATGATACTCGCAATCTTATTAATTCTGAGTCCTTAAAGTTAGCTAACACAAATTTAATCGTTATAAATACTGCCCGAGGCGGTATCATTAATGAAGATGATTTGTATGAGGCATTAAAAAACAATGTAATTTTAGGGGCAGGGATTGATGTTTTTGAACATGAACCTGCTAAGGATTCCAAGTTGTTAGAGCTAGATAATGTAATTGCAGGTTCTCATTGTGCGGCGTCAACAGTAGGTGCTGTAGATACTATGAGCAATATGGCAGTAGATAATGTTATCTGCGAATTTAGAAAACGAGGGCTGATAAAATGAACAAGAGACTTGAAAAAGCGACACAGCCCACTTTATATTTTATAGGTGTTACCACCGGGGCTTCTTCAATTATGAAGGTTTTTCCTAAATGGGCAAAGGCTCTTGGGCTTTCTGATGCTGTTATAAAAGGTATTGATTTGCCCCTTCATGCACCGGAAAAAGATTACCGAGAAGTAGTCGATTTTTTAAAAAATGACCCTCTCTCTCTGGGTGCCCTTGTTACTACACATAAAATAGACTTATTTAAAGCCTGTCAAGATATGTTCGATTTTATTGACCCTTATGCTGAAACTTTGGGAGAAGTATCTTCTCTTTCTAAAAATAATGGATTATTTTGCGCACATGCAAAAGATCCAATCTCCAGCGGACTTGCTCTTGAAGCATTTGTGCCTCCAAATTTTTGGAAGAATCACAGTGGAGAAGTACTATTACTTGGTGCAGGTGGAAGCACTCTCGCAATGTGCCTTTATTTTGCCCAAGATAAACATGGAGATAATGTGCCTCGTAAAATTACCATTAGCAATAGAAGTACTCCACGTTTGGAATCTGCTGAAAATCATCTTGCGAAAATTGCAAGCCGTATTAATTTAGACTACAAACATTGCCCAAATCCAATTCAAAATGATGAACTGATTGCTGCTCTTCCTCCATATTCTTTAGTGGTAAATGCCACAGGATTGGGAAAAGATGCCCCCGGTTCTCCTACTACTGACACTGTATCTTACCCTATGAATAGCCTTGCATGGGAAATTAATTATCGTGGTGATTTGCTATTTATGCAGCAGGCACTTGATCAAAAGGAACTTAAAAATCTTGTGGTAGAAGATGGCTGGATTTATTTTATTCATGGCTGGACACAAGTCATTTCTGAAGTCTTTCATATACCTATTGAAGGTGAATTGTTAGCAAAATTAAATGAAATTGCACGTGTTTAAAAAGTGAACGCTAACAAAAGGAGAAAAGGAGAGCTTTATATGAAATATATACTAGCTCATGATTTGGGGACATCGGGCAACAAAGCAACTCTTTTTGCAGAAAATGGTAAAATGGCCGGTAGCGAGGTAGTTTCATATGGAACTCATTATTTTAATGATACATGGGTAGAACAAGATGCCGAAGATTGGTGGCAAGCTGTTTGCCAAAGCAGTAAAAACCTACTGGCATCAGCTAATATTGATCCTGTTGATGTAGCTGCTGTAAGTTTTTCCGGCCAGATGATGGGTTGCTTATGTGTAGATAAGCAAGGAAATCCGTTGCGCCCTTCTATTATTTGGGCAGATCAACGCGCCCAAGCCCAAGCTAAGCAGATTGAATCTCATATTTCTCAGTGGGATTTTTATCAAATAGTCGGACATCGTAATACAGCTTCTTATGCTATCCAAAAATTAATGTGGATTAGAGACAATGAGCCGGAAATTTATGCACAAACTTATAAAACCCTTAACGCTAAGGATTTTATTGTATTTCGCCTAACAGGCAAATTTTATACTGATTTTTCTGACGGTAATAGCAATGGCTGCTATGATATCAAACACTCTAGGTGGTCTGAGGAAATTCTTAGCCATGCAAATATTGACCCGGATAAATTACCGGAGTTAAAGCCCTCTACATTTGTGGCAGGTGGAGTAACAGAAGAAGCCGCCGCAATGTGTGGATTAGCTGTTGGCACCCCGGTTGTAATTGGAGCGGGGGACGGTGTTACTGCTAATGTTGGAGCGGGTTCCATAAGTCCGGGCAAAACATATTGCTCTATGGGTACATCAGCTTGGATTACTACAACATCAGAAGAACCCATTTATGACCCGGAAATGCGCACTGTAACTTGGGCACATGCTATTCCCGGTTTGTATGCACCCAATGGCACTATGCAATATGCAGGAGGGGCTTACAGTTGGCTTAAAAATACCATTTGCACTATGGAGACGCATGAGGCGACCCTTCATGGAAAATCCCCTTACGATTATATGAATGACCAAATTGCAAAAAGTTCTGCCGGATCAAACGGTATAATTTTTTTGCCCTATATGCTGGGCGAGAGGGCACCCCGCTGGGATCCATATGCCAAAGGTGCTTTTATTGGACTAAAGCCGGAAACCACTCGCGGTGATATGCTGAGAAGTGTATTAGAAGGTGCTACTATGAATTTGGCTATTGTGCTGGAGGTGTTACGTACTCAAGTGCCTATTGATGAAATTATGGTGCTTGGTGGAGGTGCTAAAGGCGCAGTGTGGCGTCAAATTATGGCCGATATTTATAATGCAAAAATTACGGTTCCTGCCATGTTAGAAGAAGCGGGATCTATGGGTGCTGCTGTTATTGGTGGGGTTGGCGTTGGACTTTTTAAAGACTTTACTGCCATCGACCGTTTTATCGAAATAAAATCAGAACATTTGCCGGATCCTAAAGCCGTCCAAGCATATGTTCCTGCAAAAAAACATTTTGATGAGTGTTACTTTGCTTTAAAAGGTGTTTTTGAAAATATGGCAACAAAAACTTGACATCTAGCTAGAAAATGAGAAATTTTAAAAAAGAAGCGATTGATTTTAGGAAATAAGATATAATCAATCGCTTCTTTTTTAGAATTCCAATGTGATAGTGTTGAAGGATTTTTGAGAAAAACTAAGAAAAATAAATTTTATTAGGGGTGATAAAATGAATTTCACTGATGAGCAACAACAAGCAATAGATACCCGTGCAGATAATATCTTAGTGGCAGCAGCAGCGGGTTCCGGCAAAACACGAGTTTTAGTTGAACGGGTTTTAAAGCTTATAACAGAAAAAGAGGGAAAAGAAGCAACCGACATTGATCGCTTGCTGGTAGTAACTTTTACAGAAGCCGCTGCCGCAGAAATGAAAGAACGTATAACAAAATCCCTAACTTCGTCATTAGACGAATTAGAAAAACTAGAGAAATCAGAAAAAACTGAAAATGACGATAAGCTTTTAGAAAGGCTTTTGCGTCAGTCTGCCCGAATGCCTGCGGCTAATATTTCTACCATTCATGCCTTTTGTCTGCGGCTGGTAAAAGATAATTTTCATCGTATAGACCTAGACCCCGGCTTTAGGATAGGAGATCAAACAGAGTTAAACCTACTGCAAAGCCAAGTTATGGAAACATTGTTTGAAGAATCTTATGCCAAAGAGGTTATGGAAACACCTTCTGCCATGGCTGTTTCATTTAAGCAATTGGTAGAGGCTTTTGGTGGAGGCAAAACAAAAGACAATCGCTTAGACAAGCTGATTAGGCGGCTTTTTGATTTTATCGAAAGTCTGCCTTTTCCCGAAGAAACCATAAATAAATACATCGACATCTTTAATACTCCATTGGATGATTCTTTATGGCTTGATATTATTAAAGAAGAAATGGAAATATCTTTAAACGCCGCTCTAAACACAGTACAACGTGCTTACAAACTATGTAAACTACCCGACGGGCCGGAAAAATATCTCTTCGCTTTACAAGAAGATGAAGATATAATACGCCGACTGCAAAAATTATTGGCTAACAATGTCAAATTGGATAAGCTCTACGATGCGTTTATCGAAGTAAAACATAGCACTATCTATAGCTATCGCGGCAAAGAAAAAGAAGCAACAGATGAGGATTTACGATTAAAAGTTAAAGATTTGCGCGACAAAGAAATTAAACAGCGTATAGAACGCATGAAGAAACGCTTTTTGTTCACCGATCCGGGTAAAATGCGTGAGGACATATGTAGCCTTCAGCCGGTGATAAAATCTCTTTTTGATTTAACTATGGATTATCGTACACGATATAGTGAAGAAAAGCGGCTTCGTAATCTTGTTGATTTTAGCGATTTGGAGCATTTTGCTATACAAATTCTATGGCAGGGAGATTTCACCCGCCCAAGTGAACTGACACCCAGTCCTGTAGCACTGGCACTTTCAACAAAATTTCATGAAGTTTTAGTTGACGAATACCAGGATACTAACGAAGTTCAAGAACGAATATTGTCCGCCTTTACTTTTGATAACAGGCGTTTTATGGTGGGAGATGTAAAACAAAGTATTTATGGATTTCGCCATGCTCAACCTAAATTATTTTTGAATAAAATTGATAATCCTGATGTACACTCAGTTATCCTTTCAAGAAATTTTCGCAGCCGCAAAAATGTACTGGATGCAATTAATTTCTTTTTTTACCGCCTAATGCGCGACCCGGAATACAACGACAAAGCCGCTTTATATCCCGGTGCGGTTTTTCCTGAAACAAAAGTATCAGAAAAATTTTATACAACTGAACTTCATGTAGTTGAGGCAATAACCGGGTCAAATGAAGATGATGAAGATTTTGACGAAAATGAAGATATCAAAGGAACTACCGATGCACTTACACTTAAAATACGGCATGAAGCCCGGATAATAGCCCGACGAATAGGAGAATTAATAGAAAGCTCTGCCGAAACTGACCGCCCCATTTCCTATAAAGATATAGTGATATTAACACGATCCGCGCAATCAATATCTACCATCCTTACAGAAGAGCTTAAATTACAAGATATAAACGCTGTAGCTGAAACACCCGGCGGTTTTTTTGAAACTCCGGAAATCATGATAGCTCTAAGTCTTTTGAAAATAGTTGATAATCCACGGCAGGATATAGATTTGTTGGCAGTATTGCGTCTATATGACTTCACCCCGGACCAAATATTGGAGATTAGACTTCATGGAGATAGTACCGGAGATACTTCTGAAAATGTCACAATCGACTATTATGATTGCTTACTAACTTACCTGGAATCAGGCGAAAATGAAAATTTGTGCAATCGTATTCAAGAGTTGTTAAATAATATTAACCATTGGCGCAAAAAAGCAATTATACTGCCGATTAGCCGCTTAATTGGATTGTTATATGAAGAAACTCTATTGCCATATCGTTTTGGATTAATGTCAGGCGGTGCAGTACGCCAAGCTAATTTGCGCTTATTGTTGGAAAAGGCCATCCGGTACGAAACTACCAGCTTTACAGGCTTGTTCCATTTTGTGCGCTATATAGAATGGCTACAAGCTCATTCAGAGGATGAACCAGCTGCTATGATTTTACCCGAAGATGAATCAGTGGTAAAAGTAATGACCATACACAAATCCAAGGGCTTAGAGTTTCCTGTAGTTTTTGTAAGCATGTTGGGACGTCAATTTAACCAAATGGATGAAAAAATGGACGTGATACTGCATCCGGCTCTTGGTATAGGAGCCACGTACACAGATTTAGAGCAACGCACCCGCTCCAACACTATTTCCCGGCTGGCTTTGGCTTTGCTTCGTAAACGGGAAGCTGTGGCTGAGGAACTAAGAGTGCTTTATGTAGCAATGACCAGAGCTAAAGAAAAGCTGATTTTAACAGGATGTGTAACAGATTTAGATACCAGGTTGGAAAAATGGCAAAATGTATCTTCCATAAGCGATGCTGATGATCGCAAACGATTGCCCGATTATGCTTTAAGAGATGCAAAATGTTATTTGGATTGGCTAATGCCTTGTGTAATGCAAGATCAAAATGAAATATCTTGGCAAGAGCATAGAATCAGTGTTGCTAATATTTCTTCTGTGGAACCCACGTCTTTTATGGCATCAATAGGAACCGGTGTAGTCAATATGCCTTATCACCATGATAAAAAAGAATCGCTCTTGCCTTCAAAGCTTGCTATATCGGAACTTAAACGCATTTTTGCATTAGAAACAAGTCCCGATAGTATTTCCGCATATGAAAAGGAAGTGGAATTTGAGGCTCCTGCATTCTATAAGCAGGCCGCAGCACAAATAACACCTATACAAATGGGGATTTTACTTCATACGATAGTTGAACATATGGATATTCACCGTGACATAGATACACATGCAATAAGAGAGCTGATCAACTCATTAGCTGAGAAAAAGCTAATCACTCAGGAAGAATCTCAGATTGTAGACATAAAAAAACTAGAGCGTTTTGTTGCATCTCCATTAGCCGACCGAATGCGGTCTGCAAAACAATTGTACAGAGAGATCCCTTTTGTAATAGGTCTTTCTCCGGATGACATATACAACAACAATATAACCGATGCAACCATATTAGTTCATGGCATCATAGACTGTTACTTTGAAACACCAAATGGCGAAATTGTTTTGGTGGATTTTAAAAACTCTGTCAACCCGGAAACACTTCATATCCGCTATGCTACCCAAATGAAAATTTATCGGAAAGCTATAGAACAGGCTACCGGTAAGCCTGTATCAGAAAGCCTTTTCTATAACTTTGGATAGATCACTTTGAATGGATCAAAAGTTAGACACACAGAGCAGTCAATGGCGGCCGCCGTAGCGTTGGGGCAATACTTCTCAGCCCATGCGATTATTATAGTAAATTAAAAAAAATCCTTGACATCTTTCCTAATGAATGGTATCTTGTGTCTGCTTAGCACTCAACCAACACGAGTGCTAACAAAGCAAAATATAGCAAAACATAAACCTAGGGACATAAAATCGTATTATAAGACAGGGGGGTGGCATATGATTCTTAACGACAGAAAGACCAAAATTTTAGAAGCTATTGTTATGGATTACATTGCAACAGCAGAACCCATCGGCTCTCGTACAATTGCTAAAAAATACGACTTAGGTATCAGCTCTGCTACTATCCGCAACGAAATGAGCGACTTAGAAGATTTGGGG
>Ga0123355_10002318_pt1 | contig 26885 bp, 23 predicted proteins | sample TergutEmb28metaG_3_FD_89872 | JGI IMG/M metagenome (GOLD analysis project Ga0123355, IMG submission 89872) | Embiratermes neotenicus P1 segment gut microbial communities from Petit-Saut dam, French Guiana - Emb289 P1 | ecosystem: Host-associated > Arthropoda: Insects > Digestive system > Gut ... | reverse complement strand
GTGCCGGGAGTATTGCCTGACGAGGAATGTTTCACTGACGAAAGCCACTGGGACGGACTGCTTGAGTACCCACAGTACACACGTCCGGAGGTTTGGCAAAACAAACAGGTACCGGAAGTATTGCTGTCCGGACACCACGAAAACATAAACAAATGGCGAAAGCAAATGTCCCTTGAAAGAACCCGAAACCGCAGACCGGACATGTTGGAAGATGATAATCTGAGGAACATAAGGTGACGCATGAGTAAACGTTGTTATATTGCCGGAGCAGGGGAGTTCAACGAAAATGAACTTCCCAATAAAAGCGATTATGTGATCGCAGCGGACAACGGTTACACAGCATTACTAACAAACGGGATTACACCCGACATGGTTGTAGGCGATTTCGATTCGCTCGGAAAAGTACCGGATCATCCTAATGTCATAAAAAGCCCCGCCGAAAAAGACGATACAGATATGATGCTTGCGGTCCAACAGGGCTTGGAACTCGGATACAAAACAATCATCATCAACGGAGGATTGGGAGGCAGGCTAGACCAAACGCTTGCAAACATGCAAATACTTGCTTACATCGCAGAAAGCGATGCAAGCGGGATATTAATAGGAGACCCGATGTGTGTCACTGCTGTTAAAAATGGTAAAATCATGTTCAAAGAAACTGCGGCAAAGAACGGAACTATATCAGTTTTTTGCGCAGGGGACAAAGCAGAGGGTGTTACACTCAAAGGGCTAAAGTATCCTCTCGACAATGCAACGCTTACACACACATACCCTATCGGTGTAAGCAATGAGTTCACCGGCGTTTCTTCAAGCATATCGGTTGAGAACGGCACTTTGATAATCATATGGGACGGAGGGCTCAAGGATTTATGCGAAATATAAAAGGCGTTATATTCGACCTGGACGGCACATTACTGGACTCAATGACGATTTGGGGCGATGTTGCGAAGAAGTATATAAGAAACCACGGAAAAGAACCGCGACCCGGATTCAGGGAGGCACTACGCTCACTAAATACGGTTGAAGAGGCTCAGTATTATATCGACGAGTACGGAGTCGATTTACCACTCGATGAAGTCATCGCCGGAAGAGATAATATGATGTTGGAGTTTCTCTTGAGTGAGGTCAAGTTGAAAACCGGAGTTTTATCTGTTTTAGAGGCACTTAAAGAACATGATATAAAGATGTGCATAGCTACAGCAACAGAAAGAAATCTCGTCGAACCTACACTAAACCATCATAACATAGCAGGTTATTTTAAACGTGTATTTACGTGCACCGAAGAAAATACAAGTAAGAAAAACCCGGACATATATGTCCGGGCTGCTGAATTTCTTGGAACCAAGCCGGGGGAGACCCTGGTTGTAGAAGATGCTCTATATGCGATGGAAACAGCCAAAAAAGCAGGATTCGTAGTCGCAGGCGTCTATGATAAAGTAGCAGACGACCACCAGGAAGAAATAAAAACATTATGTGATTATTACTGGATAAATATGGACGAAATGCTTGAGCTATTATAGGTGCTTACGCATCTACCTCGATATCCCAACTAAGCAGATACCTTGCCTGCTCCGGAGTAAGTTCGTCGATCGCCAAGCCTTCTGCTGCAAGTTTTCTGAAAGCGACATCCTGATCGATATTCTTTGGAACAGCAATAACACCGGGCTCCAGTTTTTTATGGTTTTCAGCAACAAACTGTGCCGAAAGCGCTTGTATCGCAAAGCTCATATCCATAATTTCCACCGGATGACCATCACCGGAAGCAAGATTAACAAGACGCCCCTCGGCGATAACAAATACCTTTTTACCATTAGTCAGAGTATAACCCATGATGTTTGGTTTATGCTCTGCTCTTTCTGTATTGTTATCCAGCCACGCAACATCGACTTCAACGTTGAAATGACCGGCATTACACATGATAGCGCCGTCTTTCATTTTGCCGAAATGTTTTTCGGTGAGTACGTCCAGACAACCGGTCGCAGTTATGAACAGATCACCATGCTCAACAGCTTCATCCATTGTCATGACTTCAAAGCCGTCCATCATTGCTTCAAGTGCTTTTACCGGGTCGATCTCGGTGATGATCACTCTTGCTCCGAACCCTTTGGCACGCATAGCAATACCTTTGCCACACCAACCATACCCTGCGATAACGACATCTTTGCCGGCAACTATTAGATTCGTAGTACGATTTATACCATCCCAGACGGACTGACCCGTACCGTATCTATTGTCAAAGAGGTACTTACACTGTGCATTGTTGACTGCAACCATAGGGAACTTCAGTGTTTTATCCGCTGCCATCGAGAATAAGCGCATGATACCTGTTGTTGTTTCCTCGCAACCGCCATAAACATCGGGAATAAGATGCTGAAGTTTTGTATGCATGATATTGATCAAATCGCCGCCATCATCAATAATGATGTTCGGTCCGGACTCCAGTGCTTTTGTCAGATGCCGCTCATACTCCTCAGAAGTAGAGTTATGCCACGCAAAAACAGCCATCGGGGCTTCTTTTTTTGTGCCGACAGAGAGTGCTGCAGCAACGTCGTCCTGTGTTGATAAAGGATTGCATCCGGCGGCATACATAGTAGCTCCGCCTGCTGCGAGTGTACGGCATAAGCATGCGGTTTTCGCTTCCATGTGGATCGACAATGTGATGTTAAGTCCTTCAAAAGGTTTTGTTTTCTCAAAATCCTCTTTTATTGCACGTAAAAGAGGCATATTTCGCCATGCCCATGCAATCTTTTTCTCACCTGATGGTGCCAATGATACATCCCGCACCTCGCTTTTGTGTTTAACTGTTCCCTGAGCAGATTGTGTTGCCTCACCGGTCTGAGCTGCGAAACCCAAATCTTTCCCTGCAGTTTTAGCATTGATTTTCATAAAACTATCTTTCCTTTCGGTTAAGTTACTAATCTTATCGCGTGCCTATTCTGTCACATATCTTTGAAACTTCATGATAAACTCTATCGGTATCTATGGTAAGGAATTCCCTGTTCTCCATTAATATACGTCCGTTGACAATAACGGTTTCTACTTCGCTTCCATTTGTAGAGTAGGCAAGTGCTGAAACCGGATCGTTTACCGGTTGAAGATTGGGGCAACTCAGGTCCAATATAGCAAGGTCTGCGATATTCCCGGGTTTTATCTCTCCTAAGTCGTTTCGTCCCATCGCTGCTGCTCCACCTTTTGTCGCTATGGAAAAACCTTCACGTGCCGTGATAGCTAGTGCATCATGGCTTATACCCTTGTGAATAAGAGCTAAAACCGCAAGCTCACGGAACATATTCAACGCATTATTACTTGAAGCACCGTCTGTACCTAGAGCGACTTTGACACCTGCTTTGAGCATCTTCGGAACAGGAGCAACTCCATTTGCAAGCTTTAAGTTACTTACAGGATTGGTGACTACAGTAACGCCACGCTCTGCAAATATCTCAATATCCCTATCGGTTACATGGACGCAATGTGCAGCTATCGTTGTATCAGTGAGCAAGCCACATTTGTCCATAAGCTCAGTTGATGTACAGCCGTACTTTTCACGTATAGTATCTCCTTCAACGAGTCCCTCGGATATATGTGTGTGGATCGGCAGGTTCAGGCGTTTTGCTTCCTGTGCTATGGTACGCTGGAATCCATCGTCGCATGAATAAGGAGCGTGAGGGGCAAGCATAAAGCTGACTCTTTCATGCCCATTATGCCTCTCAAATGCATCAATAGCTTCTCGCATCCGCATTTCTCCGGCTGCAGGATCATCTGCACCACCGATCATACCACGTGATAAAACGGCACGCATACCGGACTCATCTACAGCACGCACAATATCATTCGGGAAAACATACATATCTATAAAGGATGTTGTGCCTGTACGAAGCATCTCGATCACAGCGAGTTGAGTTCCCCAATAACAATCCTCACCTGTTAATTTATCTTCCAAAGGCAGAATTTTCCCAAATAGCCAATCCTCAAACAGCAGATCGTCCGCGCAATTTCGCAGTATCGTCATAGGGGCGTGAGTATGCGCATTTACAAGACCGGGTATTAGCATTTTACCCGCACCGAAGATGGTCTTATCAACAATAAAACCTTCAGGTTCAGTCGTGACGGACTTGATTACACCATTAGAAATATAGACAGAACAAGTCTTTGCTCCGTCCGGTAAAACAGCGAGAATATCTTTAATATAAATATTCAAAAAAACTCCCCCTCTGCCGTTAGTCCATACATGATACCAATAACAGAGCTAGAAATCAATTAATGATTTGGAAACTTTGTGTGTTTCATAATTTTCATGAATACTGAAGATATTGCCTTAAATCGGCATTATCGGGCGATTCCAATAGCTCATCGGTGGCACCTGCGGCTTTGATCTCGCCGTTATTCATGAAAAACACATGCTCACACAAACGTTTTATATTTGAAAGCTGATGACTTATGATAACCCATGTCTTTGGTTCTGTCTTTTGCATTTCTAAAATATAGTTCTCAAAAAACGCAACACTTTCGATATCCATATTAGAAAAAGCTTCATCAATAAAAATTAGTTTCGGAGAAAAAATCAACGCCCTTGCCAATGAGAGCTTTTGCTGCTCACCTCCGGAAAGTGTTAGTGCGTATTCATCACGGTACTCTTTTAACCCGGTTATATCCAGATAGTGCTCAATGAGCTCTGTATCCGGCTTTATATTACGAATCTTAAGCGGATAGACAAGGTTGCGAGTGACAGTATCATGAAGAAGATATGGCTTTCTCATAACCATCGTAATATCACGTGGCGTAAGCCCCTCGTAATCAATAAACCCGCTGTCAGGCAAAGCGACCCCTGCCAGTAGCTTCATAGCAGTTGTTTTCCCGCAACCGTTCGGACCTATAATACCGTAAATCTTACCTTCCGGTATTTCCAGGTCTTCAATATGCACTGAAAACTTTTCAAAACTCTTTTTTACATTAGAAATTCTCATCTGACCGCCGTTCCCTTTTCCTCAAAAGACTTGCGATAACTTGAATAAGAAGTGCTATCAGCAAAAGGATCACACCGAGAAATATTGCTTGATTTATCTCGCCACGGTTACGAAGTAGTGAAATAGTTGTTGTCATAACACGCGTGTGATAGCGGATATTTCCGCCAACGATCATGATAGCTCCGACTTCACTCATAGCTCGCCCGAAGCCTGTGATCGCAGCAAAATATATCTCATTGCTGAGCTCTTTAATAAGTAATAATTGCGTTTGCCTCTTACTTGCTCCCATCGTGATGGCGAATGAGCGTATATGTGAAGCATTTCGCTGTGAAGCAGTATAAACGATACCGCATATTATAGGTGTTATCAGAATGGTCTGTGCTATCACCATAGCTTCCAAAGTGAATAACCAGCCCATAAAACCAAAAGGCCCGTTGCGCATCAACAGTAAATAAACCACAAGCCCGATGACAACAGGAGGTGCTGCCATTAGCGTGCGGTTTATCATCACGATAACACGTTTACCGATAAAGTTGACACGGTCAAGCCAGAGCCCGAGCGGGACACCGAGAATCAATGAGATAGCAGTTGACATCAAAGTCATCCGCAGAGTCAATGTAATGATTCCAATAGTCTCCCGGTCGAGCATTTCAAGCATTAGTTGTATCCTTATTTAAGCGTCAGGGAAGAACAGAGATTGTCCGAACTCCTCAATACCAAAAGTCCCAATGAGCGCTTGTGTTGAAGGGCTTATCATCCAATCGACAAATGCTTGTGCACCTACAGGTTCAAGTGTTGTCGCAACGACCATGACACCATAGGGGTTAAGCAAACGCGGATTACCTTCGCAAACGATCACAAGATTGCCTGTGTCAGCATAAGCCAGCCATGTTGCGCGGTCAGCAAGTGTGTAAGCATCCATTTCGGCTGCCATGCCGAGAGTTGCGCCCATACCCTGACCTGACTCAAGATAGTTGTCATTATCCTCAGGATCGAGTTCCAGGAAAGTCCAAATCTGAAGCTCTCTGGTGTGTGTACCGGAATCATCACCGCGGGAAATGAACGTCAGGTTCTGCTCAAGGATATCCGTGAAGGTCTGCGCAATATCCTCGTTGTGTGAGATAGCTCCGCCATCCGGTCCGACAACAACAAAATCGTTATACATTACGTCAAAGCGCTCTTCGGCATAACCATCTTCGACAAATTGGTCTTCTTGAGCACGAGCATGTACGAGAAGTACATCTGCTTCGCCATCACGACCTAATTGCAAAGCTGCTCCGGTACCAACAGAGGTGACCATTACTTCCCAGCCGGTTTCAAATAAAAACACAGGCAGGATGAAATCGAGTAAACCGGAGTCATCGGTACTTGTTGTTGTAGCAAGCATGATGGTACCTTGGTAAGGTGCCGGCTCGGGTTCCGGTTCAGGTGTAGGCTCAGGCTCGGGTTCCGGTGCAGGTTCCGGTGCGGGCTCAGGTGTTGCTTCCGGTGCAGGTACCGGCGCAGGTGGTGTCGGTTCTGCTGTTGCGCATGCTGAAAGCATAGAAAATGCAATGCATAACGCAAGAATTACGGTTAGGGTCGATGCTAAAGTTTTCTTCATTTCTCTACTCCTTGTAAAAAATAATCGCCTAAAACGACTCGCTTGCGAGACATTCAATCGGCTATAATGAGGGTAAACCCAAATTATTGATCTTTCACAACAGTAGATTGCTCGTCCACACCGTACTGATGTATTTGGTATTAAGTTTTTACATAAGAACCTGCGTGCTCGTCAACACTTTGACTCCAATGCAGTTGCGATTATACTAAGAAAAATCTTCCCTGTCAAATATTAATCCCTGCTTGACATGTGTTTGCCCGTTATGTATATTATACCTGAGTTAAATAATCAAAAAATGATGGTGCCCTTTAAAGGGAGAATAGGGAATCAGGTTCAAATCCTGAGCAGTCCTGCTGCCGTGTTGACAACGATCGAAAACGATGATCGATATGTCTAAGCCGGAAGACCTGCCACATTTTGCGGCTTGCGCCGTGCTGTAGTTGATCCACAGAGAATGGAACACTATGGGACAAACTGGATTTATATCCTTGCGCGAGCGGCATGAATGCCGCTTTTTTGTGTTGTTTTGCTCGAATATATTTATTCGAAGGGAACTATCAAAATGAAAAAGAAAGTCACCAAAATATCACTGGCAGTAATAATAGCATTGCTGATGACAATGCTTGTTGTACTTGCCGCATGTGGGTCAGAAGCACCTGTAACATCTGAACCACCACCGCAAGAAGAAATACAACAGGATCAAACACCACTAGAGCAACAGCCTCACGAACAGGAAAGCACCACTACTGCGGAAAACGATTTAGCCGCAGCTCAAGACATAGGTCAAGGTGCAACAGTTTTCAACTTTCAAATGTTTGACGGTGAGGGGAATGTGCTTTCCTGGAATGTACATACGGATGAAACTACTGTCGGAGCAGCATTAGTTGAAGTTGGGCTGATTGAAGGAGAGACATCAGATTTCGGATTGATGGTCAGCCATGTAAATGGAATAAGAGCCGACTTTGTCGAAGATGATGCGTACTGGGCATTTTTTGTTGATGATGATTTTGCTATGGTCGGTGTAGATGCAACCGATATCGAAGAAGGAGTAACTTACAAGTTTATCTACACACCTGCATAGAGAGGGAGATATATGAGTTCATCTTCACTACCGCGTAGAGAGGGTAATCAAATGCGATCGACTTCACTACCGCTCAAGGACTTAGTCGTTTTTGCCGCACTTGGTGCGATAATGTTTGTCTCACATCTGGTTCTGATAGGAGTTCCGAACATTGGTTTCATCGGGTTGTTTATTGCAGCCTTTACTTTGACATACCGTGTTCGCGCCTTGATCCCGTTATATATATATATTATGCTTTACGGTCTGTATTTTGGCTTTCTCACATGGATCCCATATCTTTTTGTCTGGCTTCCATTGTGGGGGATGTTTATGCTGATCGGTAAGTTTAATCTCCCCGTTAAAGTGAAAGTGCCGGTATATATGGTTCTATGTGCTCTGCACGGATTATCATTTGGCACATTGTACGCACCGTTTTCTGCCTTTCTGTTTGGGATCCCATTTACCCTTCAAACCATCCTTGCATGGATCATTGCCGGATTCCCGTACGATATAGCTCATGCGATCGGAAATCTCGCGGCAGGAATACTGATCGTACCCTTATCAGAGTTATTGAAAAGATTAGATACGCAAACGAAACAGATCAACAACACAACCTAAAAAAACCCCCGCGAGGGATCGACCTCGCGAGGGTATGGGGGTGCTGACAACGAAGATAACAGTAAGGCGAATATTAAACTATATCGAATTATTAAATTAGTTCCGTTGGCGCTTCCATGCACCATTGCGGCGTGCATTGGCAGTTGCCAACACCCCCATCCCCTCGCATAGGTCTTACCCTTGCTTTGGAATCGCTATCGTAACCCTGTCTTCTACAATGCTAGGTCGATATGGGATAATGTACCGGCGCCGCCGCAATTTTTGAGAAAGAAGCTGGTCGAGCGCATAACTCCGAGTGTTTCATTGGTTTCATCCTTAAAGGAAAATTCCGTTGAAATATCTCCGAGGAATATTGCGCCTATACCAAGCTCCTTAAGTGTTTTTACTATATCATTACCATCTGCGTCACGTCTCCAAACGACGAGTTTGTCAAAAATCTCGTCGTTTGCGTCTATCCAGCCGTTACCGTCTGTATCATACTTTCGCAACTCACTGAAACCGCAACCCGTACTCGGTCCGAATAGTTCGCTTCCATCGTTGATGATGCCATCGCCGTTTCGGTCGATAGCCAGAAACCCACTGCCTGCGCCGAGGATTGAGAGGCTGTCCATATTACCGTCCATTGTAAGGTCAAATTGGAACTTCTCTCCTGTAAGTGAAGCTGCCGTACCACCATAGTTTATGACAAGCGGGTCAACCAGTGTTCCTCCGGTTCCGGGTAAACCCATAAATGATACGAACTGGCGTGACATATGCATGCTGATATCAACGGTGATCGTTCTACCGTCTGCGGTATGGACGACACCGTTTGCTTGATATGACACTGTTTCAGACTCAAGATGAAAATCAACACCTTCAATGCCTTGCAACTGCTGTAGTCGCTGCATTGTTCCTGTTCCGAAAATACCGCCGAAGAAACTGAAAGCATTAAGACCTTGTCCCTCGTTGACGTTTTCAGGGTTCTGAACTTCCGGGTGCTGATGTGGTTTTTGTCTAATTTTTGGGAATCTGCCTGTAAGCAGTTCATAAATCATCTGTGAAAACCTTGCTCTTAACTCTTGCTGTGTGGTCGGCATTTTATGATGATGATGCGAATGCAATGCGCCTAATGAACGGGAAGTGGATCCTCTTCTTGACAGGCGGCTGATAGCCTCATCTCTTGCTTTTTCGAGTATAGTATTGATGTCTCCATTACCTTGCCCTTGATTGTTGTTGTTTTGCCCTTGTCCGTTGTTTCCGTTACCGTTTGTGAGCTGCCCGTTTCCGATATTACCTTGATTGTTTCCGTTACCGTTTGTGAGCTGCCCGTTTCCGATATTGCCGTTGTTTCCATTACCGTTTTGATTCTGCCCTTGGTTGTTTACATTCTGTCCTTGTCCGTTTTGGTTTTGCCCTTGGCTGTTCTGATTTTGGTTTTGCGTTTTCTCAGATTGCTTAGGTAGCTTTGCTGTGTTTTTGTGTTGTGCCATTGAAACTGCGAATGATGCGGAGTTTTGACTGCTCTCTGTTGTGATTCCTGTCGGCTGTACCGAAGTGAATGTGCGCTGTGAGCTTACGTTGACATTGAAGCCCTGGATAACCATATTCAATTATCCTCCATGAAAAAAAGACTCAATGCACGCACAACGTGTGATAGCTACGTCCATGCTGCTATTTCGCCTCATTACACATTATCGGAACAAATAAAAAAAAGTTAATAGGTGCATATATAGAAATTATGCAGGATTATTTAGTTATATTGACAAAATATGGTATACTCTCTATATCTTTCAGGAAGGACAACAATGGAATTGAAGATTACTGTAATATATGACTATTACTTTAGGGAACTCTCAGATGACTTGCTTGCAAAGCTACATGAAGCAGTACAAGGAGCAACTGTTACCACTATACAGCAAGACGTTATCGAAGTATCTGACCTCATAGATTCCGATATTGTATTCGGCAGAATACCGCCGCATCTTTTGATAAAGTTGCCAAACCTTAAATGGCTTCATCTTGCAAGTGCGGGAGCAAACGGTATGACAGACAGAAATCTTTATGCCAACAAGTCAACGATACTTACGAAATCAAGCGGCACATTCGGAATCCCAATAGCAGAACACATTATAGGAATGATGATCGCACTGAGTAGAGATTTCGGATACTATTATAAGAAGCAAGAAAAAGGTGAGTGGTGCAGCGACTTTCCTCATCTGCTCGATATACATGGCTCAACTGTGTTTATTCTTGGTCTTGGAGACATCGGTACTGAAGTCAGCAAACATCTTTCCGGGTTTGGATGTAAAATGATTGGATTCCGTCGTGACGCTATCATACCTCACGAGACCGTAAGTGATGTGCGCCCATTATCACAATTAAAAGAAAGCCTGCCAGAAGCAGACTACATTATAATATGTACCCCCGGAACGACAGAAACAAATAAACTCTTCGGAAGTGAAGAGTTCGAGATAATGAAAAACACGGCAATAATAATCAACGTTGGACGCGGCATGATAGTCGACAGCGATGCGCTCGCCGATGCGCTTAAGATGAAAAAAATTGCTGGAGCCGGACTCGACGTGACAGAACCCGAACCTCTACCGGAAGGGCATCCGCTTTGGGATGCACCGAACCTTTTAATAACACCACATGTATCCGCAGCAACGCAGGTAACATCAGAGCGTCGCCTTATGGTTTTCTTAAATTTACTAAAACGTTACCTGGCAGGGCAGGAGTTATACAACTTCGTAGATTTCGACGCGGGGTATTAGTATCTGAATGATGTTTGTCATGCCGTATAAAAACCATAAACCCACACGTGAAGTTACATCATTATAAGTTGCTCGCCGGAGTCGCCACTGTATGTATCGAGGTTGCTTTTAAGAACAATGCGGTTTTCGATATAAATGAAAGGTTTTTTAGGTAGATATCCTTCTAACAGGTAGCGCGCTAAAAGATGTACTGCCTTATACCCCTGCTGGTACGGGTCCTGGAAGATAAGTGCGCTGATTTGATTGTTTCTCATTGCTTCAGATGTTTTGTCTGTAACATCATAACCGACGATATGGATGTCTTTCCGGTCAAGCGAGTTCATTGCATCCAATGCACCAAGTGTGCATGTATGTCGTGTACAGAAGATGCCGTTTATGTCCGGAAACTGTTCGATCATCTCTATCAGCCTTTGCGCAATATGTTTTATGTCTCTGGAGGCGCAAGCGCATGGATGTATTTGGATGTTCGGATAATTAAGCTGTGCAAATTCGCAAAATCCGCCGAACCTTTCAATAAATGATGTAGCCCTGGTAAAGTCCCCAAGCACTGCTATCTTTCCGGTATAACCGATCAGCATCGTAAGTATTTCAGCTCCCATTCTTCCTGCTTGCCGGGAGTTGCTACCTACATAGAATAAACGAGAACTGTTAGCTGCGTCGATATTGGCTGTAATAACAGGAAGGCCTGAGCTCATAAATCTGTCTATAACACTCTCTGTTGATTTACCTGCAGACCCGATTGCAAGTCCGTCAAACTTAGAGATATCCAGCGAACTTAAATCCTCGTACTCTGTTTCCAGGTCTTTGGATTCAAACCGAATAATTTCAACCGATATACCAAAATCCTCAAGCTCCATTGCTGCATCTTTTACACCTCTGGAGATCAATGTGAAAAAGTCCGAGGACATCTCTGAAAACACTACACCTAAGTGAAGTGTTTTTTTTCGCGCAAGAGCACCTGCAAGCTTGTTCGGGCGGTACTGCAATCTTTCTGCAACATCAAGAATCATTCTACGGGTCTCCGGATTTATCCCGTCATTGTTATTGATGGCTCTTGCTACCGTGCCGACAGATACTCCGGCTTCGGCTGCAATCATTTTTAACGTAACTTTGCCGGAACCAGCGTCCATAAGTCATGTTTCTCCTAAAAATAATCAACTATTGACACGGTCAGTATATCAGAAAAAAAGAAAAATACAAGAGTTTTAACGATAACGATAACTATATTTTTATTACAAAACTAATACCAAATGATGGAACAATAGATAATAAAGTGGCTTTTGATACGATAATCATTAACAAAATACACAAAGAAATTCGCAAGTTAGAGCAAATTATTAATAAATTATTAAAAAATGCTATTGACAGGATTGTAACAGATAGATTATAATCGCATTAATAAGATAACGATACCGAGAATTAACGATAATTATCGAAAACAACAAAATATTAACGTTAAATTCTATGCAACGTGATCCCAACAAGTGGAACCCCTATCTTTAGGAGGAGCGCTATGAAACCTTTTTTAAACGAGGATTTTCTGCTTGAGAGCAAAACCGCTTGTACTCTTTATCATGACTATGCTGCAAAAATGCCAATAAACGATTACCATTGCCACGTCAATCCAAAGGAAATAGCATTGGATATTAAATTCGATAATATCGCAGCAGCATGGCTTGGCGGAGATCATTACAAATGGAGGATCATACGTGCATGCGGTGTCGATGAAAAGTACATAACGGGCGATGCAGCAGCTCGTGATAAATTCCAAAAGTTTGCAGAGTCGTTACCTTTTGCCATTGGTAACCCTTTGTATCATTGGACACATCTTGAACTGAGACGATACTTTGACTGTGATCTGGTTCTTAACAAAGAAAACGCAGAAGCGATATGGGAGCTTTGCAATAAACGTCTTGCACAGGAAGACATGAGCGTCAAAGGGATAATCCGTCAGTCCAAGGTAACTCATATTTGCACAACTGACGACCCCATAGACACACTAGAGTGGCACAAGCAGATGCAGGATGACCCATCCTGGGAAGTTAAAGTGCTTCCGACCTTCAGACCGGATAAAGCTATCAACATAGATAAACCCGGGTTTTTAGAATACCTATCGGCATTGTCCGATGCATCCGGTGTGAAAATCAACTCGATAGATGATCTATATACCGCTTTGGCTGATCGTATTGTTTTTTTCACCTCGGTCGGATGCGTTATTTCCGATCATGGTCTCGATTACGTCACATGGGCGGACGGATGCGAAGATAAAGCAGGCTCTATATTAGCGAAGGTTCTTGCCGGTGGTAAAGCCGATGCCAATGAGTCAGAAGCCTTTAAGGCAGCAATGATGGTCTTTTTGGCTAAGGAATACGCAAAACAAAACTGGGTGATGCAAATCCACTATGGCGCAGCAAGGAATGTAAACTCATCAATGTTTGACAAGCTGGGACCGGATACAGGCTTTGACTCGATCTCCGGAAGAGAATGCAGTGCAGCTATGTATAAGCTGCTGGATGCCGCAAACAGGGGAGGTAGCCTGCCAAGGACAGTTCTGTATTCACTGAACCCTAACGATGATGCTTACTTGGCAACAGCGATCGGCTCATTCCAAGGTTCCGGGATGCCGGGCAAGATCCAGCACGGCAGCGGTTGGTGGTTTAATGACACAAAGACCGGCATGATCAGTCAAATGACAAACCTTGCCAATCTTGGAGTGCTGGGGAACTTTATTGGGATGCTCACAGACAGCCGGAGCTTTTTATCGTACACACGTCATGAGTATTTTCGCAGGATCCTATGCAATCTTATCGGCGGATGGGTTGAAAACGGTGAATATCCTAAGGACATGGAGTTCTTAGGCAGTATGATACAGAATATTTCGTATAATAATGCAATGAGGTTTATGGGCTTTAGTAACTGAAGTATCGCTTCGCGAAACAGTTCAAACCGCAAAATGAACTAATATTAAAGCCGGTCATGTATCTTCTCCTGCGGGATCATCTTAGTGAGTATCTGCCAAAGTGCGTCAGATCCTTCCACCGCCTGACCATCAGGAAGAAGATAAGCCTTCTCAGGCAGCACATATAAATAAATGCATCCATCAACCCTGTAAACCGTATGAATGGTACTCCATTCATAACGCAACGGCTCATCTCCGTCTCCGTGATTTGAAACCTCAACTCCATCAGGAGCTTCGGTGAAAACAAGAGTATAAACAGTTTTAGGGTTTTCCAAATCAAGAACTTTGATTTGCATTTTAATAGCACTAAAGATTTTGTGAATTCGAAACGCAGGAAGCCCTAAGCCGACAATAAGCAATACCACACCAAGCAAAGCTCCACCAAACATGAAGCATATAACTGCCGACACTGATAGTATCAAAGCGAAAATCAGCGGTGAAAGATAACCTCGCTTCCTGGTAAAGCTTTCAAACTTGGAGAACTTGTAAAACACCTTGTCATCGATGATCACATTAACTGTTACAGCCCCGTCAGCCATATGTATACCCCTTGATAAATAAGTTTGTAAAGTAGTTTATTGCAATATAACATAATATATTATTTATTATCAAGATTGTAAACCCCGTATATTAAGAACCGCGAAGGTTTTGCGCAACGGAATAAACGTTTTTCGGTTCTTGAAATATAAAAGAAAAAAACAAATAAAAAGGAGTTTAGAAAATGAAAAAAATCGTAGTAGTACTTTTAGTTCTTGCAATGGTATTCGGAGTTGTCGCTTGTGCAGATCCTGCACCGGAACCGGCACCGGCACCGGCACCGGCACCCGAACCAGCACCGGAACCTGCCCCTGCACCGGAACCTGCCCCTGCAGTAGTATTGGATGAACCCGGCGACGAATCTGAATGGGCCGGCGCAGAAAATGACCCGGCTGTCACACTCAGATATGCAGAAGTCAACCCGCTTGATTCACTTATGGGCTCAACAGCATCAGAATTTAAAAGAGTTGTTGAAGAACTCACAGGCGGAACTGTCACAATCGACATTCAGCACAGTGGCACACTCGGCTCAGAACCCGATGTTCTGGACACAATGCTCGGTGGCGTCGGAACAGTTGACCTATCCCGTATATCCGCATTCTCACTCACACAATACGGCGCAGAGCGCTCAACATTACTCAGTGTTCCCTTCACATGGGAAGGACGCCCGCATTTTTGGAACTATGCTGAAAGTGCATTAGCTCAAGAGTTCCTGCTTGAACCACACGTCATCGGACTCGGAGTACGCGGACTGTTCTATCTTGAAGAAGGCTTCCGCAGCTTCTTCACAACAAGCGAAGTTGCAACCATGGCAGACTTAGATGGCTTAAAGCTTCGTGTTCCTCCCGATCCTGTAATGTCAGGCATGACAGAAGCTGTCGGCGGAATCGCAACAGTTCTCTCCTTTGGTGAGCTTTACACAGGACTTGCCTCAGGTGTTGTTGACGGCGCAGAGCAACCGATCGTTAACTACATTGCTAACTCATTCCACGAAGTTGCACCTTATATGATCCTTAACCAACATACCCTTGGTGCAGCGCAAGTTATTATCACCGACGATGCGTGGGATAGCATGACAGAGCGTCAGCAAGCTGCAGTTATGGAAGCCGGCAGACAAGCCAGCGTATTTAACAGAGGTATGTCAGAGCAGTTTGAAAGAGAAGCTATCGCACAAGGCGAATCTGAAGGCGTAACATTTATTCCTGTAACAAACGTGCAGGAATGGAGAGACGCAGCCGCTGAAGTTATTGCTGCTGCAATCGCAGGCCAAGAGGCTGATTACCAGGCACTTCTCGCAATGTCATAACAAGCAAAGCAAAAACTCCGTACAATCTTCAAATGAGCGGGGCAGTAGGTCGTGCTGCCCCGCTCATTCGTTTAACAACAGTAAAGGAGAACCATTATGGGTGCTGTAGCAGTTTTTGCTAAAACAGACAAGATCAAACCTTTATTTGACAAGGTTTACGATGTTCTTCTGTTTATATGCAAACTCTTTTTAGTCGGAACCATTTTTGTCACCTGCTGGATGGTAGCAGGTCGTTATATTTCATTTATTCCTTCACCAATGTGGACGGAGGAAGTGATTCTCACTCTGATCGCGTATACTACAATGCTCAGTGCATCTTTGGCGCTACGGCGCAGCGCACATATCCGCATGATCGCTTTAGACCCGTTTATCCCGAAACCGGTACTTAAAGCACTTGATCTTATAGCAGATATAGCAATCATGTACTTCAGCTATGTGATGATCATGCAAGGTTGGGAATTTACCATGAATATCGGGGCAAAGGGCTTCTATGTAAGTATGCCCAACTTACCATTGACATGGCGTTATTTACCCGTACCACTCGGCGGTATCTTTATGGTGTTCTTTAATATCGAAGTTACATACAATCATATCAAAGCATTCTTTATTGAAGAACCTAAAGTCGAAGAAGAGAATTCTTCCGAAGCCGATAATGACTCAGACAATGAAGTAGATTCTGTAGATACTGCAGAGCCTGAGATCGATACAGAAAAGGAGGCTGATGCAGAATGACACCGGAAACAATAGCAATTATTATTCTTATAGGTGGTCTCCTGTTACTGATCGCAATGCGATTCCCAATCACATTTGCTGTTGGACTGGCAACAGTAGCATGTCTTTTATACCTTGATCTGCCGCTACTGCTCGTGGCGCAACAGATGGTCAGAGGTACATCTTCTTTCAGCTTGATGGCTGTTCCGTTTTTTATCACGATGGGCGCTTTGCTCGCTGTAGGAGGTATAGGAGACAAACTTGTCGACCTAGCCAACGCTTTAGTTGGCTGGTTACGAGGCGGTATGGCACAAGTCAATGTCATCGATTCAGTCATATTCGGTGGGATATCCGGGTCTGCCGCCGCTGATGTCGCTTCAATAGGCAGCGTTATCATCCCTTTAATGAAGAAGAATGGTTATAAGGAAGACTTTACCGGAGCACTAACAATGTCTTCCGCTATACAAGGTTTGATAACACCTCCAAGTCACAATATGGTCATTTACGCAACTGCTGCCGGTGGTCTTTCAGTCGGAAGCTTGTTCCTTGCGGGTTATGTGCCGGGAGCGATTTTGGCTATCATTATGATGGTGACCGTTTACTTGCTGTCCGTTAAACGTGGCTATCCAAAGGGTGATAAGTTTAACTTCAAAGTTCTATGCAGAGAAATGATGCGTACATTTTGGGCGCTTGCGGTCATCTTTATAGTTGTCGTAGGTGTTGTCGCAGGCATATTCACTGCAACCGAATCCGCTGCTATAGCAGTCATATACTGTTTGCTTGTAAGTGTGCATGTGTACAAGGGCTTGAAATGGAGAGAAGTATGGGGTGTGCTTAACAATGCTATCGAGATACTTTCGATAGTAATGATCCTCATCGCGATCTCTGCTGCTTTTGGATACTGCTTGACGTTCCTGAGAGTTCCCTCATTAGCTGCAGAGCTTGTCACAAGTATTACAGACAGCCCGATCATTATCCTACTTCTCATCAACATTACTCTGCTACTCTTGGGAAGTATTATGGACATGGCACCGGTCATTCTTATAGCAACACCGATCCTGTTGCCGCTTGCACAGACAGCCGGCATGAGCCCAATTACATTTGGTATCATGATCGTACTCAACTGCGGTATTGGTCTGATTACGCCGCCTGTAGGCACGGTGCTGTTCATAACCTCATCGGTGGCTAAAGTGCCTGTTGAGAAGCTGATAAGAGCAAACTGGCCTTTCTATCTGGCTTTGCTTGCCGCGTTGCTGCTCATTACCTATATCCCGGCACTCACGCTGACACTGCCTCGCCTACTTATGGGATAAGCAAATAAAAATAAATGTTCGTTCGTGTGCATATGATTTTCATATGCATACGATACGGACTAATAAGGATGTGCGTTTATGGGAAGTATAAAGAACGGTCAACGCTGGGTATTTGAGACTGATGCAAGTGTTTCTAACCCGGCTGATGGTGTAACACGTAATGTACTCGCTTATTGCGATGAAGCGATGTGTGTGTCACATCATTTTGAGAAAGACGCAGTCGGAGCGCTGCACAGCCATCCGCAAACACAAATCACATATGTTGCGGAAGGAGTTTTTGAGTTCAATATCGACGGAGAAGTTAAAACCGTCAAAAAAGGAGACACCATGCTAAAGCAGGATGGTGTGAAACACGGGTGCAAGTGCCTTGAGAAAGGTATTCTCGTGGATTTTTTCACACCAAAACGCGATGACTTCATTTAATTAAGAGTTAAGGAGAGTGGAAAAGATATGCAACTTAACTTAAAAGGAATACAGGATGTCTCTGCCTGGGAGCAGGCTGGAGTGGCACTACCAAAGTTCGATCATACCGAAATGTGTAAAGCCACCGGGTCAGCACCGTCATGGGTGCACTTCGGTGCAGGAAATATATTTCGCGGTTTTATCGCTGTATTGCAACAGCGACTACTAAATGCAGGCTCTGTAAACAATGGTATCATTGCGGTTGAAACTTTTGATCATGAGATAATTAAAACTGTTTATACCCCTTATGACTGCCTGACCTTATTAGTAGGTTTACGCCCTGATGGCGGTACAGAAAAAGAAGTGATAGCTTCGATTGCACGAGGGATTTGTGCTGATGTTGACGATAAAAGTTACTGGGCAGAGCTTGTTTCAATATTCAACAATCCTGAGTTACAAATGGTGAGCTTCACGATCACCGAAAAAGGATATGCTCTTTCAGATGCACAGGGAAGTTATTTTCCGCAAGTAGCAGATGACATTGAAGCAGGTCCTGAAGCCGTGCGTCATGTAATGAGTGTAGTAGCTGCCTTATTACTCTCACGTTTTAATGCAGGCGCTTTACCTATATCGCTAGTGAGCATGGATAACTGCAGCCATAATGGGGACAGGCTGAAAAACAGTATTCTAACGATAGCGCGCGGATGGTTTGACAACGGGTTTGTCGAAAAAGAATTTGTAGATTATGTTTTTGATGATAACTCGGTCTCTTGTCCATGGTCTATGATCGATAAGATTACACCATATCCGGCTGATGTTATATTTAAGCAACTGACTGATTTGGGCATCGAAGGTATGAAGCCGGTAGTAACAAGTAAAAACACTTCTACCGCTCCGTTTGTCAACGCTGAGATCCCGCAGTATCTCATTTTGGAAGACAAGTTTCCAAACGGGCGTCCACCGTTGGAAAAAGCAGGCGTATATTTAACTGATAGAGATACGGTAAGTAAAACAGAACAAATGAAGGTCACGACATGTCTTAATCCGCTTCATACAGCGCTTGCGGTCTATGGTTGTTTGCTTGGTTATGACAGCATTGCCGCGGAAATGAATGATAAAGAACTAAAGGCTCTTGTAGAACTTATTGGCTATACGGAAGGGATGCCGGTCGTAATCGATCCGGGCATTATAAAGCCGATGGATTTTCTTCGTGAGGTCGTAGAGCAAAGATTACCAAATCCGTTCATCCCCGACACTCCGCAACGTATAGCGACAGATACAAGTCAGAAAGTTCCGGTTCGTTTCGGGGAAACCATCAAATCATATATGGAACGCCCTGACCTTGATACAAACTCTCTTGTTGGCATTCCACTTGCTCTGGCAGGATGGCTTCGCTATCTGCTTGCTATAGATGATGAAGGTAACGAAATGAAAGTCAGCCCGGATCCAATGATGGAGCAGCTTAAGGCTTCGCTTAATGGCATTAGTTTTGGCAATCCGGACAGCGTTACCGGTCAGCTAAAACCAATCCTTTCAAACCCGGTTTTCTTCGGTGTTGATCTTTATAATGCCGGTTTAGGAGAAAAGGTGGAAGGTCTGTTTAAAGAACTAATAGCCGGTCCGGGAGCTGTTCGCAAGACGTTGCAAAAATATCTTTCTTGAAGTGTGCTTGCGCTCGAAGCAGTAAAAATAAATCCCTTCTCTCAGACAAGTGTGCATACCTGTTGCCAAAATAAGCCATTAACATGTTCCGCACACAAACTCGATAAGAAATTTATTTTTACTACTCCTCACCGCACTTAATTATTTGAACTTTATTTCATGATTGAGGAGGTCTCTGATGATTTCTATTAATGATACTGTCAAAAAGTTTGATCGACCTGTCACAGTGCTTCAGTATGGTGAAGGTAATTTCTTGCGTGCTTTCGTCGATTTCTTTATCGACATTGCAAATGAAAAGGAGTTATTCAACGGTAGCGTGCAGATAATTAAACCTATCGCCGCTGGAAGCCTGGATGCACTTAAAGCTCAAGACTGTGTTTATACCGTTATGCTTCGAGGAAAAAAAGACGGCGCAACACATGTGGAGAAACGCGTTGTTACCAGTGTTGCCGGTGCAACCGATCCTTTTACCAATTATAATGAGTATGCATCATTTGCTAAAAGCCCTGAGTTAAAGCTCATCATTTCAAACACCACGGAGGCAGGTATAGTCTTTGATGAAAGCGATGATTTCTCTTTAAATCCGCCAAAGTCTTATCCCGGCAAGCTTACAAAGTTTCTATTCGAGCGCTATAAGCACTTTGATGGAGCATCGGATAAGGGCTTAGTGATCCTTCCGGTTGAGCTGATCGAGAATAATGGTTCTGAGCTTCTTAGTTGCTGTCAAAAACTTGTGAAGCTGTGGGACTTACCTGCTGATTTCAGTGACTGGCTAAACAATGCAAATACTTTCTGTGATACATTGGTGGACAGGATCGTTACAGGGTATCCTGCAGATGAGATAGAGACTCTCGAAAACGAGCTTGGCTACAAAGATGCCGGTCTCGTTGTTGGAGAGCCTTTTGCGCTTTGGGTCATCGAAAGTGCAAATCCGGAAGAAGCATCAAAAGCACTTCCTCTTGATAAGGCCGGTTTGCCTGTTATTTTTACTAAAGACCATAAGCCATATAAAGAACGCAAGGTGCGTGTTCTAAACGGTGCTCACACATCATCTGTTCTTGCAGCATATCTGTCAGGTTTGGACACGGTAGGGGATATGATGAAGGATGAAACCATGCGGGCGTTTTTGAATACCACAGTATATAACGAGATAGTCCCGATGGTGCCGCTGCCTGAAGACGACGTCAAAGCATTTGCTGATTCTGTCATGGAGCGGTTTGAGAACCCCTTTATCAAGCATAGTCTGCTTGCGATTTCGCTCAATTCGGTATCTAAGTTCAAAGCTCGTATCTTACCGACGATCTTGGATACATACTCTAAGAACGGTTCACTACCAACGAATCTCTGCTTCTCATTAGCTGCACTCATGGCTTTTTACAGCGGTGAAAAAGGTGATGGCAAACTTGTCGGAAACCGTGACGGCTCATCCTATGACATCGTTGATGATGTTTCTGTTATGGAGTTCTTTGCAGCAAGCAAAGAGAAACCTGTCCAAGAGTTCGTAACAAAGTTTTTAAGCCGCGAGGATTTCTGGGGCAAGGACTTGACAGAAATACCCGGACTTGTTGATAAAGTCAGCGAGTCACTAAAGAGCATTCGCGAAAATGGGATGCGTGATGCTGTTAAAACGCTTCTTAGTTGAACTTCACCGGTGTTCCCGGTGTGAAACAAAATGGTGAGTATATGGAAGTAATCAAAATCGATCCGGCTGATAATGTAGTAGTTGTATTGCACCCAATCAATAAAGGACAAGAGTTGGATGTTGGCGGAGCTTTTATCACCGCACTTGTCGATTTGCCTTTTGGACATAAAATCGCACTTTCTGATATTTCCAAAGGAGATAAAGTAATTAAGTATGGTGCTCCAATCGGTGTTGCGACATCCGATATAAAAGCAGGGGAGCATGTGCACTCACATAATGTGAAAACAGGCTTAACGGAGCATGTCGACTATATCTATAAACCGAATCTAACTCAGCCTGTACCCATGCAGCAGAGTAGCTTTAAGGGATTTAAAAGAAGCAGCGGAAAAGTCGGGATTCGCAATGAGATTTGGATAATTCCGACTGTTGGCTGTGTCAATTCTACAGGAGAATCGGTTGCACGAAAGGCACAGAGCCTTTTACGTGGCAGTGTTCAAGGGGTCTATTCATTTCCACATCCCTACGGGTGCTCACAGCTAGGTGAGGATCATAAAAACACACAAAAAGCTTTATGCGGGATGGTGCGTCACCCTAATGCCGGAGGCGTATTGGTGATAGGACTGGGTTGCGAAAACAATACCATTGATGAAATGAAAGCCATGCTGGGCGATATAGATGAAAACCGTGTTAAATTTCTGATTTGTCAGGATCATGAAGATGAACTTGCTAAAGCATTGGAGCTTATTGAAGAACTGATAGAAACAGCTCAAGGAGATGTTCGTGAGCCGGCTCCCACTTCGGAACTTGTTTTAGGGCTAAAGTGCGGAGGTAGCGACGGACTTTCCGGTATCACTGCAAATCCACTGGTTGGAGCACTTACAGACAAGCTTGTTGCAGAAGGCGGCTCAACGATATTAACAGAAGTGCCTGAGATGTTCGGAGCTGAAACTCTTTTGATGAACCGCTGTGAAAGCGAAGAGATTTTCAATAAGACCGTAACGCTGATAAATGACTTCAAAGATTATTTCATAAGCCACGGACAGCCTGTTTATGAAAACCCGTCACCCGGTAACAAAGAGGGCGGTATAACAACATTAGAAGATAAATCGTTAGGATGTACTCAAAAGGCAGGTAAAGCAACAGTCGTTGATGTTTTATCTTACGGTGAGACTTTGAATAAAAAGGGACTAAACCTTTTAGAGTCTCCCGGTAATGATTTGATTGCTTCTACCGCTCTTGCAGTAAGCGGAGCGCATATCGTTCTTTTCACAACAGGTCGCGGGACACCATTTGGGTCACCGGTACCCACGGTGAAAATTTCGAGCAACACACCACTCTACGATAAAAAACGCAACTGGATAGATTTTGATGCCGGTCCGCTTATTGATGGGGTATCCATAGAAGAGATGACAGATAGTCTCTACGTTTATGTCCTCAAACTGGCAAATGGCGAAGGGTTTACCAAAACAGAAGAAAACGGGATACGGGATATGACGATTTTCAGAAGCGGCGTCACGCTTTAATGATAGGAGGATGTTTTTATGAGTAATGAGTATTTCCAAAAGGATGTCGAGCAGTCGCTTGCCGATTTACAGGCTGATGCAACGTTGGGACTGACAGAGAGTGAGGCAAAAGAGAGGCTCGAGAAGTACGGTCCGAATAAGCTCAAAAGCGCAAAGAAAAGGTCCATGCTTTTGAGGATCCTGGATCAGTTTAAGGATTTTCTGGTAATAATCCTTATTGCTGCGGCTATTATTTCCGTGATTGTCGGCGACGGTTTAAAGGATGCTATTATTATCATTGCAATACTTGTCGTTAACATGATAATCGGCATAACTCAGGAAAACAAAGCTGACGATGCCTTAAAAGAGCTCAAGAATATGTCCAGCCCAAAAGCAAAGGTCAAGCGAGGCGGACAAGTCATAAAAATCGACTCTCATGATGTTGTGGTCGGAGATATCATTGTTCTTGACGCTGGAGACTACATCCCGGCTGATGTCAGGCTGATAGAGACTATGAACTTAAGAGTGGATGAGTCTTCTCTGACCGGTGAGTCTGTGCCTGTAAGTAAAGATGCAAATTTTGTTCTTGAGAGCGATGCAACTATAGGCGACAGGAAAAACCTTGCATATATGGGCACCGTTGTAACTTACGGTAGGGGTACGGCTGTTGTGTATGCAACAGGCATGGATACGGAAATGGGCAAGATCGCCACTATCCTTGGCGAAACCGACGAGGCAAATACACCTCTGCAAGACAAGCTCAACGACATGGCGAAGACGCTGGGTATTCTTTGTATTGCAACCTGTGTCTTTGTTTTTGTGATCGCACTTGTATATAACTTTTTCAATATCGGAGACCCAAGAGATCTCGTCGAAATGTTAATGGTTTCGGTCTCTCTTGCTGTTGCTGCTGTGCCTGAGGGCATCGCCATCGTAGCAACAGTCATATTGGCTATCGGCGTGCAAAAAATGGTCAAATCAAATGTAATCGTCAAGCGGCTCCGAGCTGTCGAAACACTTGGAAGCACAACTGTTATTTGCTCAGATAAAACAGGCACACTGACACAGAATAAAATGACCGTAGTAAAAGTGTTTGATGCAGAGAAGGTCTATGAAGTGACCGGAGTAGGGTATGGCGCTGAGGGCGAGGTCGTCTCTGATGGTGCGGTTTCAAAGAATATTCCTTTGATGGCTGAGATCGGTGTACTTTGTAATGATGCCTTATATGATAAAGAAAATGCAAAAATAATCGGTGATCCGACGGAAGCCGCCATGCTGGTGTTTGGTGCAAAACTAAAGCTATATAAGGATGATCTTAACTGTGAGCACAAACGTGTGCAGGAGATTCCGTTTGACTCTTCAAGAAAGATGATGTCCACGTATAATATTTGTCCGAGCAAGATCGTTATGAACGTAAAGGGCGCTCCCGATGGAATCATCGCACGTTCGTCTAAGGTGTTTCTAGACGGAGAGATAGTACCAATGACGGAAGATGTACGAAAAAGACTGATAGAGCAAAATGAAAAATTTGCAGCGCAGGCTCTTCGTGTTCTGGCATTTGCATATAAAGAGTATGACAATGAAGGCGATATCGACAATGTAGAAGAAGACCTCGTCTATGTAGGCATGATGTGTCTTATCGACCCACCGCGCGAAGAAGTGAAAGTATCGGTCGAGCAATGTCATCAAGCCGGAATAAACGTTAAAATGATAACAGGGGATCATAAAATCACTGCAGCCGCCATTGCAAGCACTTTAGGTATTATCGCAGAGGGTGATGAAGTTCTGGATGGTAACGACCTTAATAATCTGACTGACGAGCAGCTTGTTGAAAAAGTGAGTACAGTAAACGTCTTTGCCAGAGTATCACCCGAACATAAGGTGCGCATCGTTACAGCAATAAAAGAAAACAATAACATCGTTGCCATGACAGGTGACGGTGTAAACGATGCTCCATCATTGAAAAAATCAGATATCGGAATTGCAATGGGTATAACCGGAACAGACGTTACCAAGGAAGCTGCAGATATGATACTGACGGATGACAATTTTGTCAGTATCGTTAGCGCTGTCGAACAAGGCAGGACTATATACGGGAACATAAGAAAGGTCACGGGATACCTGCTTGGCTGTAATGTCGGTGAGATCCTCATAATCCTGCTGGCAATAGTCTTTGGTTGGCCTGTCCCGCTGATAGCCACACAGCTCTTATTCTTGAACTTACTTACCGACGCATTTCCGGCATTTGCCCTTGGCATGGAAGGCAAAGAAAAAGGCATCATGAAGAGAAAGCCCAGAGATCCCAAGGAAGCAATTATAAACAGAAGCATGAAGAGCTCTGTTGCAATAAGAGCGGTATTCGTTACAATCAGCGCATTGGGTGCGTTTGCGTACGGGTTCTATATTCTAAAAGATTACACTGTAGCAATGAGTATGTGTTTCTTCACATTGGTCGCATGTGAATTACTTGTTGTATACCCGTCCAAAACAGACGCTTTTATGGGGCTTAGCAAGAAACTGTTTGAAAATAAATTTTTAAATATCTCAATGTTTCTTTCTTTCCTGATTCTTTTAGCAGTCATGTATATACCGGTCCTCAACGATTTATTTACCGTCACTCCTCTAAGCGCAATGAACATGCTGATATGCGCCGGTATGATGCTGGTATCTGTAATCGGATTTGAAGTTTCAAAACTCGCACTAAAAACAAAATAACCGCCGCAAAACCATAAAATAAAAAAGGAGATTCAAAAAATGACAAACACAAAGTGGGAACTCTTTAAATCGATCATCAAAGGCGAGTCCGACGGACTTAATGTAGGACTTATAGTGGACAGCCCCTGGATGCCCGGATACTGCGGCATGACAAACATAGATTTTTACTTACGAATAGAAGAATGGTTTAGCGCTTATATGAAAATCAAAAAAGATTTTCCTGATGTGCTTTTCCTTCCGGATTGGTGGGCAGAATACGGAATGGCAACAGAGCCGACCGGCTTTGGTGTAAAATTCAACTTCTACGATGATAATCTTCCTACGATCCATCCTATGATAGATGATATGGACGATGCTGAAGATATAATCGATAGTCTCACTGTACCGGATCCTCGCAAGGATGGTTTAATGCCATTATTATTGAATCTTCAAAAATACATGGTGCCGCGACTTGCAGAGATCGGAGAGAAAATCAATATAGTGAGCACACGTGGACCTCTTACGATCGCATCGCATCTGTTTTCTGTTTCGGAACTGCTGATGTGTGCAAAAGCAGACCCCGACCCTGTACATAAGCTCTTAAAGATCACCACTCAGCTTTGTAAGGATTGGCTGTCAGCACAACTGGAAGCTGCGCCAACGGCTGAGGGCATCCTTGTGCTCGACGATGTGACCGGATTCTTCAACAATGATGACTATCTGGAGTTTGCACATCCTTACTTAAAAGACATCTTTTCAGCGTTCCCCGACAAGATTCGTCTGTTCCACAATGATACCGATAATGATGTTTCATATAAGCATATGGAAGACCTTGGCATCGACCTGTTCAACTTCACACATATGAAGGATATCGGTGAAGTGCGAGCACAAATAGGAAACAAGATAACCCTGCTTGGAAACATCCCCCCGATGTCTCTTGCTCAAAAAAGCCCTGATGAAGTTTATGATTATGCAAAAAACTGTGTTGATAGTTACATTAAAGCAAACGGTGGAACAAGTAGGCTTCTGCTGAGTGGTGGCGGTGGCGTGCCAACGGGTGCGAAAGCAGAGTGCATTGAAGCTTTGATACGCGCAGCAAAGGAGCGTTAAGAGTCAAAACCCCCGACCCCATGACTCCGACAAAAGAATACTGAAAGGG
>Ga0123355_10002317_pt1 | contig 26886 bp, 20 predicted proteins | sample TergutEmb28metaG_3_FD_89872 | JGI IMG/M metagenome (GOLD analysis project Ga0123355, IMG submission 89872) | Embiratermes neotenicus P1 segment gut microbial communities from Petit-Saut dam, French Guiana - Emb289 P1 | ecosystem: Host-associated > Arthropoda: Insects > Digestive system > Gut ... | reverse complement strand
GATTTTTGTGTGAGTGCAAGGAAGCACCAACGACGCGTGCTAAAGGCACGCTAGGCGGTGCTGACGAAGCAATCGCGCAAAAAGACTGCACATGGGTGGAAAATGTTTCAGTTCACGAGTATATATGAAGGAGATATTTGATGAACGAAAATTTGAGGAAAATCCTGCAATCCCAGCGGGAACAGCTTGCAGAATTGGAAGCTGTTGCAGATAGTTTGGAAACTGAAGGGCTTTCGGCTGAAAACGCGCATTTGCGCGAAAAGACGGAAGCCCTTTCCCGTGAACTTGAAGTGGAAAAATTTAGGGCTTCAAGCTTGAACGATGAAAACAACCGATTGAAAAATAGCCTTAACGGGATGATGATAAACGAGTGGACTCGCATAACAAAAAGCACCCAAGAATCCATAAATTTTTATTGTCAAACTGCGGGAGTTAAAGCAGATAACAAAATTTCACGCCTAAATAGCAAATATAAAAAAGTGCTAGGTTATTTGCAATCTTCCGCAGATAGCGATATAGCCGCGGCTGAGCCCGAACTTAAAACGCGGTTGGAAGAAACTCAAGCCTATCTCGATAAAACTATAGCTGGACTTCGAGAAAATAACAAAAAACGCGAAGATGAAGTTACCAGAGCCTTAGAGGTAGAAATTGATGAACTAAAGGGTATGTCAATGCCTTCATGGGAATCTCTTGAAAATCGACTTAAAAATTTTAGTATGGAAATGCGTTTTGGGGGTCGGATTAGTAATATAATTGGCGTATTATTGATTCTAATGGGAATAGTATTTGGCTTGCAACTGGATATTCTACCAGATGAACTACGGGGCGCATTAGCCTATGTGGTTGGTATTGTGTTTCTTGCCGGGGGCGAATTTTTGCAGCGTCGCTATAAAAATTCACCATTCTTCTTGGGTGTGACAGCAGGTGGAATTGCAATTCTGTTTGCTTCCACAGCCCTATCGTATTTTACATTGGGTATTATATCCATGATTGTCGCGCTTATTTTATGCGTGATAACAAGTGCGGCGGCATTTTGGCTGGCTATACGCTATTCTTCCAGAATGATTGCGTGTTTCGCGCTTATAGGTGGGTATATGCCCATTATTGCCCTTACCGATGATACAAGCCCCGCTTTTTTCACAACCTTAATGGCGTATTTTGTGCTACTGACTTTGTGGGCACTTATTTTGGCTACACAAAGGAAATGGCCTATTGTTAATGGGTTAAGTTACGCGCTTAGTACTCTAAGCGCGATTATATTGGCTTTTGGGTTTACAATCGTGCCTATAGCGATAAGCGTTGCATATTTGGTTGCCCTATTTCTATTGTATATCAGTATGATTTTGGCATATCCAATAGTACGGGCATATAAGGGTGATGGAGAAGGCAAAACTTATCTGACTGGTTTAGATGTTGTAATTCTGTGTTGCAACACGATTATCAACTGCTTAATGCTTTATGGGTTGCTGAATTATTATTATTCGCCATTTGAACATAATGGATTGTTGGCTATTGGATTTTTTACTGTGTATTTTGCTGGTGCAAAGCTGGTTGACCGTCTTCTTGTTGACGATGAACGTGTATCCACTCTTTTTTACCTTATTGCACTAACCTTTGCCATAATTATTATTCCAATGCAGTTTGGACTGGACTGGTTGCTTATTGGCTGGTTTATTCAGGGTGTGACTCTAACTGTGTTTGGTGTGATGAAAAAATCAAAAGGTTATGAACGTTCAGGTTGGTTATTGTTGCTGTTGTCGATATTTCCGTTTTTACTAGAAATTCCGCAATACTATACAAATAGGTTTTTTGCTCACTATACATTTGTGACAGTGGGTTTAATCGTAGTTGTAGCGGCATATCATTTTGCTAATCGTGACGATTCTTTATTTAAGTTTTCCACTGAAGGCGAGACTCATTTGGTTATAAGATATTTTGTGGTCATACAAACATTTGTGTACATGCTTTTTGCCACTTCTCATTTGTATGGTTTGGCAATGCAAGCTTGGGAGTGGCCAAGATATTGGCGTTATGATTCAATGATAATGGTTGCATTTTTGTATAGCATTGGCATTAGACATTTGCGTGGTATTGCAGACCATGTAATTAAAATAATATCCATGTGCATTTGTATAGGTGCAATATTATGTATTTTATGGCTAAATACGATGGCTGTTCCGTCTGTCAATGCCCTTAATATAGGCATATTGATTATTGTTAACTTGTTTTCGGCGGTTGTTGTGTGGGATGTGACACGTTTACTTAACAAAATGATTGATAGTTCAAAGTTTACCGAATGGGCACCTATTATTACATCTGTTTACATTTGGTTTGTGATTAATATGATTTTAGTTGTGCAGTTTGAATACGATTTGAACAGTATACTAATAAGCGCGATTGGAATGGTGGCCGCATTGCTTTGGATTATATTTGGATTTGAACGGCGAAACGGTTCAATGCGTTTGTTTGGATTAATCTTTTCCTTCCTTTCGTTGGCAAAATTGTTTTTTATTGATTTATATTTCTTACCTCAAGAAATGCGAATAGTTTCGTATTTTATATTCGGTATAATTTTTATGGCTATTTCTTTTGTGTACCAGTACTTTAACCGTAAATTGGAAGGAAGGGTTTGACATGAAATTGAAGCTATTTGCCATATTAATGCTAACCACCATATTTATGAGAACAGTTATAGTTGAGGCAACTCCCCATGCTAACGGTTTGTATACTATTGATATAGCTATTTCGGGTTTGCATTCGCACAAAGCCATTGAACTTACTCCCGAAATATTAAATCATGCTGGAACTTCTGCCATACGCATAGTAGAACGCGAAAGCGGCGATGAAATACCATTTTTTGTTCATAGTGCCGAAGTAGAAGCAGGCGCGCAAACCATATATGTACCGTTTAATTTTATTCGAGAATTCACACGGGATGGGTATTACTATTTAGATTTTGAAGTAATAATCCCGGCCAATACTGACCCATTGGTTTCTCATTTGCAGTTGGAAGCGTGGCAGGAAGAATTTTTGAAGGACATAACCGTACTGGGCAGTTATGATGGGCAAAACTGGACTGAGATAACAAATGGATTAGTATATGCGGTATCTGATGTATCTCATAATGAAATTGCTTTGGGTGGGATATACCGTTATCATTTTTACCGACTAAGAGTGCCAACACCACAAGAATATATAGATTTCCGCGCTCAAGGAAGTCTTGAGCGTTATTGGGCGGAGCGGGTTCCATTTGCCTCTTCTGCGGATGCAATTTTTGAAGTGGAATCGTTAAATGGGCTTACTACAGTGACGATAATGGGGCTGGTTGGAACTGAAGCGACTATGCAAAATTTGCGCGTAACAGGGGTACACATAGAAACGGATTCCATATTCAAAAGAAGGTTCCGTGCTGGAAATCGAAATTTTACATTATATCGGTTGCCTTTTTTGAATATGGTTTTATCTAATACATTTGTTCCATATTTGGGACATCCACAAACGAGTTCTTTTTATTTTACAATTGCAGACTACGATGACCGTCCTATTGATATTTCTCGTATAACTGTGGAATATACTACTTATTATCTAGTTTTTCGAGCTGAGGAAGGCAAAGAATATGCCCTGATTTTTGGTGGAAGGCTGGAAAGACCTCGCTACGATATAGAAAATTTTCGGGATTGGATTATAATAGAGGGGTATGACCGTGTTTATTTTAGCGGTGCAGCACGCCTAATAGAAACTGTTGTCGCTGAAACAGGGGATTACCGTTGGCTGTTTAATATTGCAATGATAACTGCTGGGATATTACTAACTGGTATAGTGGTGGCGGATTTTCTAAGGCGCAAGAAGACACGTGCTTAGAGCCTGTTTAATATCTCCTTAGGAACTGTCAAGAAATAACTTGGACAGTTCCTACCATTAGTAATAGTTTGAAAAAGTTTTGAGGAGGTGCAAATGGTGTCACATTATCACATTGGTTCATTAATCAAAAGGCTACGCAAACAAAGAGGACTTGGGCAAGAAGAATTGGCTTACCCTATCATAGACAGAGCTACTTTATCAAAGATTGAAAGCGGCAAGGTCATGCCAAACAAAAAAACATTAGAAGCCATATTTGAACGGCTTGGGTTTAATCCCCACAATATTTGTGATTTTTTTCATGATGATGAAACGGCGGCCATTAGAAAGAAAATGGATAAACTTGAAGGCTCTCTTGTTAATGGTGAAGTGATGGGTAATATGGATGAATTAGTAAGAAAAGCTGACGATTTACTTAAAGAACTCGAAGGCAATGAAAAATTTATGGCAAATGAACTAAATGTACAATATGTTTTGACATACAGAGTAACTGTTGACTACTACGGTAAAAGGATAAACATAGAACGCGCAACAGAATTGTTAAATGAGGCATTGCACATAAGTATTCCTGAGTTTTGCGAGCAAAATTTAGAAGATTACCATATAACAAGACAGGAATTGCGGATTCTTAATTTACTTGGCGAAATGTATTACAATAGTGGTCAACAAGAGAAAGCTACAAGCTTTATGTACCGCCTAAAAAACAATATGGAAAACCACTGTATAGACAATGATGCCCTTGGACAAAATTATCCAACCATTATTTATAACCTTGTTATATGCCTTACAACAACAGGCCAATACGAAGAGGCTATCAAAATATGTGACCGCGGGATAGAGGCGTGCAAGGAAACGGGTTTTTTGTTTAACTTGCCGCTTATTATCTGGGAAAAGGCTTTATGCTATCACAAACTAGGTGCAAAAGACGAATGCGAAAGGCTTGTGCGACAAGTCTTTCATGTTTCTGATATGTATGGGCAATATGGACGTCGAGAAGAAGCAAGGAAGTTTGCCAAAGAAGAACTTGGAGTAGAATTTTAGACAGACTCTAATTAAAAAGACCATCTAATTCATTCAGATGGTCTTTTTGCATGGTATCGGTCAGTTACATATATGCCCGGGAGCAAAAACATTTCATTACATACAAAAGAATACTAGGGTTAGGGTGCGTTGCCACTACTAGTTTAACGTTGTACTCTACCGCTAGCACTTCCGCCTGCTAAGGCATTTACTTCTGTGGGGGATACCAAATTTAAGTCGCCTTCCACAGAATGTTTCAGACAGCTTGCCGCTACGGCAAATTCTAAAGAAGCTTGTTTATCCATTCCTGTTAGCAAGCCATAAATCAATCCAGAGCCAAAGCTATCGCCGCCGCCTACACGGTCAACAATATTTTTTATTTGGTATTTTTTTGAAAAATAAGCTTCATTGCCATCATAAAGCATAGCAGACCAATCATTATGGTTGGCTGAAAAGGATTCACGCAATGTTATGGCTACATATTTGAATTTGAATCGCTCTACCATTTGTTTTGCTACATCAATATAGCCATCATGATTTAGCGCGCCTGCATCAACATTTGTGCCCGAAGATGTAATACCAAACACATCAGCAGAATCTTCCTCATTGGCAATGCAAAGGTCAACATAAGGCATAAGTGCCGCCATTGTTTCCCCCGCTTCGGCTTTGCTCCAAAGATTTTTGCGGTAGTTAAGGTCACAACTAACCATTATGCCCTTGTCTTTGGCTGTTTTTGCGGCCATTTTGCAGATTTCTGCTGTACCTTTAGAAAGTGCAGGGGTTATTCCTGTAAAATGGAACCATTCTACACCATCAAAGATTTTATCCCAATCAAAATCTTCCATAGAAGCTGTAGCTATAGCTGAATTTGCACGGTCATATACAACTTTGGAAGGGCGTTGATTTGCACCCTTTTCCAAAAAGTAAATGCCAACACGGTCACCGCCACGGGTAATTTTTGTTGTATCTACACCAAAACGACGCAGGGAATTTACTGCGGCTTGACCAATTTCATGTTTTGGCAACTTTGTTACAAATGCGGCATCTAGGCCATAGTTTGCAAGAGAAACGGCCACATTTGCTTCACCGCCGCCATATGTTGCACCAAATTCCGCCGCTTGTACAAAACGCTCATAGCCTGGAGGTGCCAGACGTAGCATAAGTTCCCCAAAGGTTACAACTTTCTTCATTTTTGAATGTTCTCCTTTTACCTTCTGAATTTTTTTATCATATTAGACTTCTTCTGAAATCTGTTGCAATGAAGTTTCAGAAGAAGTCTATCTGCCATTTTTGTTATTTCTGCAAAAGATGCACAGCAAAACCGCCAAAATCTTGGTCAATGTAAATTGCCTTGATGTTGCCTTTATCGTCTTTCTTTGCGGCCTCATGCAGGAATTTTACGCCTTTGTTTTGCAATTGATAAATAGCGCGCTCAATATAATTTGTACCAATTGCAATATGCCCGTTTTTGCCCTGGCCAGGCACTGGTGTAACGGTTTCCAAAATACTACCTGCAAACACTGACGAATTACCTGGCTTATAATCTAGCCCAAACATAGCACAGAACAACTTTGCTACTTCATGTGTTTGCGCATCAGAATCGACATTAATACCAACATGCGCTAAGCTAAAGCCAAGTACCGTGTTCACAGCTTCACGGGTACGCCTGGTAATTTCCGCAAAATCTCCTGCATTAATCAACGCAGGGTCAACCATCCAACTGCCGCCGCAAGCCAATACTTTAGAGAAACTTAAGTAGTCGTTGATGTTTTTTGCATTAATACCTCCTGTGGGTACAAATGTCAAATCAGTATAAGGCCCTGCCAACGACTTTATCATGCCAATGCCGCCGATGTTTTCTGCTGGAAAAAACTTTATAGTTTTAAGCCCCAACGATAAAGCCGCTTCAACATCAGTAGGACTACTACAACCTGGGGTAATAGGAACACCCTTTTCCAAACATGCTTTTACAATTGTAGCATTAAAACCCGGAGATACTACAAAAGTTGCGCCTGCATCAATAGCGCGGTCTAACTGGTCAAGGGTTATAATAGTACCTGCCCCCACTATCATGTCTGGAAATGCTTTTACTACATTGCGAATAGATTCCTCGGCCGCTTCAGTGCGAAAAGTAATCTCAGCACATGGAAGCCCACCGTCCACCAATGCCTGTGCCAATGGTACGGCATCCTTTGCATTGTCCAATCTAACAACTGGTACAATACCCATTAATTTGACTTTCTCCATAACTGGATTCAGAATACATCCACTCCTTTATATATGATTATGATAACAAAACACAGCCTAAGGAACTGTTCCTAGGATTTTAACACGAACTCGACATGAGTATCAATGCCTAAAAATATATGTATCCCCTACCAATCCAACGGCAGGGGATAACTAGACCTCTTTATGAAACCTCATTACAAGCAGATTTCAGAAGAAGTCTACTCTAAATGGCCAGCTGGAACACTCTCTAGGTATTCCACTCAGACAAAATTGATTTGTCTGAGGCTACTTTATTTACAATCTCAGTACCAGAACGGCAATTGTCAAATGTTCCGTCTTGGATTTCTGATATAACGGCACTTAGCAAATTTTCATAATATGCTTCTGGTGTGAGTTCGGTAGTGGTTTGATAAAAATGTTGCTGACTAGCATGTGAAGCTATACTGGCATATTCATCCTTGACCTGGTTTATTAGTTCTTGTCTTTTCATATTCGAGACATTTCCTTTCCATTTCATACAATTAATACTTAGTGACATATGGAACTCTATTTCATACAGTAGTATTTAATTGACATGAAAAAATAATACTGGGTATAATTTCATTACGGCTTAGGGAATGTAAACTTTATTTTCTTACATTCACAGTCTAGTTGAAATACTAGTAATATAGGGATTTATATCAAATGGCTAAAAATAGTAGGAAGCTTTCCATGGAAAAATGTAATGGACTTTGAAGAAATTGCCGATATAGATATGGAGTATTAGGTCGTATCCCATTAAACATCTTCTGGAATAAGATGGTGGGAACACGCCCTAGGCAAAAATGACATAATAAATTAAAGGAATCAGGGGGGCTTATGAATGTCTAGTACAGTACCACAATCAAATATGCTTGCGTTAGGTACACTTAGAACCCTTAGAGAATCTTCTAGGGCGCGGTTGCAACCCACCTTCCGTCTGGCCACCGGCCAGCGGATTAATACCGCTGCGGACGACCCAACAGGGCTTGCTATTTCTGAAAGGATGCGTTCGCAAATCAGAGGTCTGGATATGGCCTCTCGTAATATTCAAAACGCTTCAAGTATGGTACAAACAGCAGAATGGGCAATGGCTACAATAGTAGATTTGCTTAGCAATCTACGTGAGCTGGTGGTTCAAGCCGCAAATGATACGCTAGAACATGAACATGGGATTTGGCAATCACCCGATCGTGAAAGGATTCAAGTTGAAATCAATTCGCTACTGGATGAAATCGACCGTGTTCGCAATACGTCTGAGTTTAATAGAATACCATTGATAGATGGTACCTGGGCAAGGTATAGGCATGAAAGTAACTGGTTTGCTTTCCGTGGACATCCAGGAAGACCTGGTACGCCAGATACGCCAGGTACACCGGGGTGGACTGAACTGCCAGCTCCCACTCTTAGGAACGTTCTAGGTGAGGGGTATGTACACTTTCTTCCCAATACACACAGAAATACAATAGCTCGCCTTGATGTGATGGGTTCACAAAATCCAGGGTTTTCGATAATTGGAAATAATTTTCAATGGGCAAGTAATGTTATGCAAGCTGCCGACCGTTCAGTAAGGCAGTTGATTGGATACACAAGCGGTGCGCCTTTTACAGGTACACAACAACGCCATGATGCCGCTGAGAGTTGGTTGATCAGTGAAGGGGTCAATCTCAGTGAAATATCTAGTTTGCATGAACTTCTTAATGGCTGGCAAGTACTTGATAGTAGTTTGGGTGCTGATACGCTTCGCGCTCAACAAATGCTTTGGGAGGCAATCCTTGAAACCGACCTAGGCAATTATGTTGGCCCTTATACTGGTGATCCTATTGTACACCCCAGTATACCTGGAATACCTGGCATACCCCATGTTCCAAGTACTCCTGGTTCGTGGATTGAAGAACTAAACAGATTCCCAGACCCCAATAGGCCATTATTCTTTCAAGTTGGTGCCAACGCTGACCAAAGCATTAGGTTGCATATTGAAGATATGGCAGTATCTGTACTTGGCCTTGATTTTTTACGTAATGCGCAATTGGAAGAAGGCCGTGGGGTAATGCGTAGGTCTGGAGCGGCATTTCAGCATGGCGGCTCGCATTTTCTTGACCGCGTAGACCGTGCAACGAGTTATGTAAACCAACAACGTTCTCTTATGGGTGCAATGGAAAACCGTTTACAACACGCATATAATTTTGCAGTTGAGTCATCGGCTATTCATGTACTTGCAGAATCTCGCATACGGGATGCTGATATGGCACTAGAAGGAATGAGACTGGCGCGTGCTGATATGGTTCAAAATGTATCAACAATGTTTATGGCACAGGCAAACCAACGGCCAAATATGGTACTCAGCCTTCTTGATGGTGTGGGTTCTGTGATTAGCCAAGTTGCTTCTTCAAGAAATACGCCACAAAGTAGAGGCCCTATGCAGACCAGTTCCATGAGGGACGATTGATTAATGAGGGTGATAGACATGGTTAACAAAAAAATTGTTTCTTGTCTTTTGGCGGTCATTATAACAATGGCTGTGTCTATAGTAAGCATGGGTACAGCGTTTGCCGCTACGGCAAGTACTACTGGTATGGATGTTGGTAGATTTTATTTTGTGTTTGATGGAAGTGGTTTCCTTGACGCTATAGATGAAATAAATGCCCCAGATATGCTAGGGATAAACGCTACAATTGTAGTTATGAACCATATAGAGTTAAACCGTCCAGCCATAATCAACAGCCGTAATGTTTGGATAGCAAATCCTTCAGGAAGTGTAATATCTAGTGGGACTGGTACTGTGACTCTCACCCCACTTATCACTGTTAACTCTGGTAGCACATTAACCCTAAATGAAGGGGTTATATTGGAACATACAAATGCTTCTAATAGTAACGCAGTTTCCGCAATTGCTTCATTCAACAGTGACATTATTCTAATAGATAGTACTATTAGAAGTTCGATTAATGGTATTACTGCCGCTAGCAGTAGTGTGCAAATGCGTGGTAACAGTACTATTACAGGTAATACTTCCAATGGTGTTAATCTCACACTAAACAGTAGTTTTGTTATGCACGATGGCCTAATCACAGATAATGGTATTGGTGTTCTAATTTATGAAAATCTGCTAGCCACTGCTCGTAGCACGTTTACTATGTATGACGGTGAAATTTCAGATAATACGTTTCGTGGTGTTTGTGCTCGCAGAGGAAGCGTATTTAACATGCGTAATGGCTACATTATCAATAACCGTGGTGAATCTGGTATACGTGCCATAAATGGAGCACAACTTAATTTGCGTGAAGGAACTATTTCAGGACATACTACCTTAAATCACAGTTCTGGTATTCGTGTTTATAATAATACGACCATTGACCTGTTTGATGGGTTTGTTATTAGCAATAATAATAGTGCAGGGATTTTTATCCAGACCGGTACGTCAAGTATAGTCAACATGTATGGCGGAGAGATTACCAATAATGGGGAATTTGGTATACGCGCTGGAATTGGTGCAGTTATTAACCTTCGTGGAGGTGAGATTTCGAATCATAGTAGTATGAATCATAGTTCTGGTATTTGGGCTTTAAGCGAAACGGTTGTTAACTTATTTGATGGAGTTATTTTGAGAGATAACCGAAGAGGCGTTAATATCCAAAATGCCGATTTTAGTATTCTTAACATGTATGGTGGAGAAATTATCAATAACGATGAATTTGGTGTTCGCGCAATATGTGGTAATAATATACAAAGCGTACAAGTTAACTTGCGTGGGGGTACTATTTCAGAAAGCAATGCGTTGACTCATAGTTCAGGTGTACGGGCGGCGGGTGCAATAGTCAATCTGTCCAACGGATTTATTTTAACCAACAATACAAGAGGCATTGAAATTCTTGATGATAGTGTGTTAAATATGGAAGGGGGAGAGATTACCAGTGGTTTCATAGTTACTTCCGAATTTGGCATTCGTTCCGATGATTCTGTGGTCAACTTGCGTGGGGGTATTATTTCAGGATATGACAGCTTGCAAGGGATACCTGCTACTGGAGTTAGAAGCTACAGGTCAATTGTAAATGTATACAACGATATTGAGATAACAAACAACAGAAGGGGACTTAACATTTCAGGTGGCACGCTGAATATGAATGGTGGTCATATTTTTGATAACTCCGAATTTGGTATCCGCTCTGAAATTGGTGTGCCTGCAGTGCTTAATTTAAGTGGAGGCGTTATTTCGGGACATAATGGTGTGCAAATACACAATGGTGTGAGTACTGGGGTTCGAGTTTATACAAATACTATTGTTAACCTTAGAGACAACATTGTTATAACGGACAATTACAGAGGCATACACAATGCAGGTGGTACAGTTAATATATATGGCGGTGAAGTTAGCGAAAGCTGGATTGGAATTCATTCATCGGGAACAGTTAATATGAACGGAGGTATAATTGATACTGGCGAAGTAGGAGTACACATATTTGGTTCAGGCGTGTTCAGTATGACAAATGGTACTATTACTAATAAGGAAAGAGCAGTTGTTCTTGCAAATAACGCATTTTTTATTATGACTGATGGTAATTTTATAGGAAATATTATCAATATTTCTGTTCGTGACAATGCTACGTACATCATTCCGTTTCCTTTGGCTATGAGCGTTGTCTATATTGAGTTAGAATCATATGCGGAAATGTTCTATGCTTTCCCGTATTGATTTTATTAGGTAAATAGAATAAAAACCATTGTATTGGATACCGCTATAGTATTAGATTTACATTTTTGCTCTCGGATATAGCGGCAAGATTAGAAATTTGCCGAATTCGTTGTTTTTACGGATTCGGCTTTTCTTTTAGTTGTACATTTAGTGTAGGAAAGAGGAAATAACATGGATTCTGATTTTTATAAAAAAGAGTTTTTCAACTTTAATTCGTATATAACAAAACCAAGGTGGAATTCGTATTACCATCAAGTAATTGAAGCGATAAAGTTAGGGAACACATGTCTAGTTATAGGGGTGGGAGATAGCATTGTTCCAGCAATTTTGAAACAAATTGGTGTGACTGTGTATACTTTTGATTACAGTAAAGACCTGCAACCTGATTTTCATGGTAGCGTTGCAGATATTTTGGATATTCTTCCACAAGGATTCAAAGTTGATGTTATACTCTGTTGTCAAGTTATGGAGCATTTAGAATATCAATATTTTGAATCTACCTTAGAACAGTTTCAATCTATTGCGACAAAAGGAGTCGTAATATCGTTGCCATGTTGGCATGTATCAGGAGCTATGTCACTAAAAATATCAATGATTCCTAAAATGAATTTTGCGATAGCAATTCCACGCTTTTGGTCAAAATTCAAGCAAGGAGGAGAACATTATTGGGAGATTGGAGCAAGGCATTACCCTTTGAGAAGAATTTCTGATAGTATTAAGAAATATTTCGACATTGTAAGCACATATAGGGTATTTGAATTACAGTACCATCGCTTTTTTGTGTGTACAAAAACAGTGAAAAAAGGATGATATTATTATGAATGAACGTTCACAAAGAGAACGAGAAATATACAACAAAGGCATCGCCAATGAATGGAAAGAATACTCGTCAAGATTTGGACATGCTAATTTGGGCTATGAACCTGACCAATATAGAAAATTGTTTGACTTGCATATGGCGGGTGCTAAAAGTAAAGATGTATTGGAAATTGGATCAACTGCATGGGAAAATTTAGATTTAGTGAATAACTCACCCAGAAATGTGACTTGTATTAATATATCAGAGAAATTTCTTCAAAAAGGAAAAGATTTGTATAATGAACTTAACCCTAGCACGAATATTGACTTTGTATTGATGGACGCTAATAAGCTTGAGTTTGCGGATAATTCCTTTGACGTTGTATTTGGAATTGGTATATTACATCATTTAGATTTTGAAACTGCGATAAAAGAAATCCATAGAGTGCTGAAAAACGGCGGTTTTTGTTGTTTTAGTGAACCTTTGATAGGTAATCCAATCGGAAAAATCGTAAGAAAAAGAACACCAGAGGTAAGAACACCAGATGAAAAACCATTAGGAAAACAAGAAATAACTGTACTGAATAATTATTTTGAAGTGGATTATTTATTTCGTCAATTGTTTTATGTGCCCGCTGGAGTTATTTCAGCGAAATTAACAAAAACCCCATATAATCCACTTATGAAGAGTTCTTATTTATTAGATAATTTTCTAGGAAAATATGGCCCACATTGGTTCAAATTATTATATAGATATGTATATTTTATTGCTAAGTGTAACAAACCCGCATAAATCGCTTTGATTTTATTCTTAAAGTGAATCTCAAATAATACAAATGGGTTGTCGTATTTTGCTTACGCATTTACTCATTTTGTCAAGTTGATCCAACGAAAAAGTGCCGCTCATCGGGATGAGATACGGCACTTTTTGCATGTTATTCAATCATATCCACTTGGTGAAACAGTTCCTTTATAATTATAACATTTGCAATTTAGAATATATACATATACCATATTTGGAATTATTGCAGCACATACGGTTTTCGAGTACGCTTACAATACATCCTAAATGCTGTCCTATATACGAACTTAGGTAAACAATATAAAGTCAAAGCAGATACTTTTTCTAAGTTGCTATTAGAATACCTCAGTATTGTTGCCACGTCTCCTCTTGTCAACTTAAGATAAGGCTCTTCGTTTTCAACAACAGCGACATGTATCACTATCATTGAACTTACAGCAATTTGACATTTTCGTAAAATCTCTATTTCCTCATTTTTTTGAGGCAAAGCCTCTTTCATACATTCAAAGAGATGGTTTAATGACTTATTCCGTCTTTCATGAGCCCCTTCTCTGCCGCTAATTGAATTAGGATTTTTTACTTTAACATAATTATATGATGTAATATCTACAAAAGTTATACCATTGTGTGCAATAGAAATGCAATCTGAAACAAACCACCCATCTGAAGCGGTACGAAGCCACTCCTGAAAACGTACCGAGTTTTCTTTGAGCGAACTCATAGTAAAAAGTTTGTTCCAAAGGCTAGAAAAAAAAGAATAATAACGCCTAAATTCTGCAAGATAGATTTCCCACATTTGTGATGGACTGAGTATATCTTCAATAGGCATAGGTACCCGTTTAATACGTTCATAATCACCATAGAACATCTTATAACCACTAACACACATGTCGGCACCTGTCTCTACAATACGCTTATGCAGTTCTTCATACATATCCTTGTCAAGGGTGTCGTCACTGTCTGCGAAGGCTACAAATTCACCTTGAGCAACGTCAAGTGCAGCATTTCTAGCACTGGCCACACCGCCGTTTTCTTTATGGACAACTCGTATACGATTATCTTTTTTGGCCATCATGTCACAAAGTTTTCCACTGTCATCGGGCGAACCATCATTAACCAAAATAATTTCCAAATTGGTATATGTTTGTGAAAGTATGCAATCAACACATTCTTCCAGAAACTCTTCCGCTTTGTATACAGGTACGATTACTGATATAAGGCCTTTCTCCACGTTTATTATGCCTCCTTCATATTTTTTATAGTCTTTATTTTCATCATCACCAAAAACACCGGAAAAAGTACTGATGAATGGCGAATCCATGAACCAAAATCTGGCTGATATGCTCCACTGGTTGCCATAAAACCTAAATAAACTAGCATGGCTAAATTAACAGTTTTAGTGTTTTCACGGTATGATGCGAGACATTTAAGGAATATCCCAGTTATAGTCAATTGAAATAAAAAATAGGGGAAAAACTGAACCCCAAAAGGAAGCAACTCAAATGGGAACATTAATCGGAGTAAAATCAGAAAATAATTGATGGCCATCCAAGGAAAAGTATCTACCCGAGTTGAGGCACTGATGATAGTTCGTGCCTGTACCCTGTCTGGTTGTTGCCTTACACGCAATAGCTCGCTATATTGAGTGTCATTCATAAAGGGTAGGTATGGCCCTAGTTCAAGAAGCAGATAATATATCAGACTGCATCCCAACAACAATACAACTAGTACTACTATCGTATTTATTTTCTTCCGCGCAATAATAGGAATCGCTAATTGCGCTACCCCCATAAATAATGCAATTAACCCAAAATATCGCCTAAATGTAAAAGTTGAAAGTAATAATACTCCCACAGTCAATATCCATTTAGTAGTTCCCGATATCTTTTCGTTGCATAGTACTATATAAATCAAAATAAAATAAAGCATTTGCACCGGTTCTTTTGACAATGTAAAGGCAAAAGTATTAAGCACTATAATAGACCAAGCAACAAATGCGGCTTCTACTATAGTTAAATGCTTTTTGAGATTTAGAAGTAACATAAAAAGCATAATATTCCAAATAATTGTGACTATAATTTCAAATTGCGGCAAAGTATAAACTCCAAATACATTATTAAAAAACACAGTTAGGCTGGCCAACACAGGTCCAGGCCCTTCTTCTGATAGGCTAAAATCTCCATCCACCAGTGCCATTTGTATAAAAATATGACCAATTGCAGCATCAACTAAGGTATGCCGCATAAAAGTCCATCGTATGAGTTTGCCTATAAAAATAAGCGGAATGAAACAAGCATACATCAAATTGATATGAATCAGTACTTCAGGTTTTTTCACATATCGTTCATCAGCAACAGTTTTCATCTGCTATCTAACCCCATACGCATGATATAAAAATTCTCTACAATCCCAGTGAGTTTTTCAAAAATTGCATGGCTTTTTCTCGCTGTGTCTGCAAAGAATTAGATACAGCATCGTAATCAATTTCAATCGAATCTTCTACATTTTCAGAGCCTGTCAAATAGCGATTGGTGAGTCCTAGTACTTCTAGTAAGGAGTTTATCCGCGTGTTGGTGGACATAAGGGAATTGTCATTATGACGTTTAAACACCCAAAAACATTTCTGATGAATAATTGAAAAAATGGAACCATGATAAGAATCTGTACAAACATAGTCTGCATTTCGAATAAGGTTCACAAATTCGCAAGGCCCTGCATCAGTCACGGGGTAATCCGCAAAAGAATTATCCACTGGATGATATTCTTCCATATGAACCATAGCAACAATGGGTAAATTGGTAAATTTTTTCAAATTATTCACGAATTCTCTATGGAGCTTATTTCCACCTAAAAAATAGCAAAAAATATATTGTTCACAGATTTTTTCTTGGAGCGGTATAAGAGTTTCCCAGCCTTCTTTATCAAAGAGCAATGTAGGGTCGCAAACTACCTCAGCCTCTTGCCCTGTCAAAGATTGTATGAGTTTTTGCCCTGAATTTTCCCGTACAGATAGATGATGGATGCGTCCAATAAATTGCTTGTATGTTTCCCTGTCTCGCTTTGGAATATCGGACACACCAAAACTCGTAGCATAAGATACTTTGGTGATAGAATCAGGAACGAAATTCAAAGTGTAGTAGTCCCCTGCTACATTGATTGGCAACCATAACTGATCACTGCCTGCCATTACATGGCTATAGTCAAAGCAAGCCTTAGTTAAATCAGCCATGGAATAGAATCGCTGTGAAAGGACAAAACGATTTTCAAAATCTACAAAATGACGTTTTCGGTCATCAAGCCCATGTACACGCTTTTTATAAATCAACTCAAACTTAACCTTTCCCAATTTGGCTTGAATAAACGATAAACTGAAAAATTGTCGCAAAAAAAAGGACATTCGATTTTTTCGGATTTCTGCGTGTAATCCAGTCATGTCAATGATTTCGTTGTTAATATCCATATCAGTAAGTACTCTTTGCAATGCAAGACACTGTAACATGCTTCCGTGATTATGTTTCCAATGAACTGCCGCAATAGCTACTTTTATCACTATACGCCCTCCTTTAGAAGATGGGTATAAAATTCACACAACCTGGGGGCTGCTTGTTTGATATCGAATCCATTGTCAATTGGTGGGGTATTTTCACGTTCATGGTAATGGCATTCAAGTATCTGCTCTGACCATGCTTGCACATCAAGTGGAATAAAAGCCGATTGCTTAGTTAAACCCACTTCTCTTGTAATAGCCTCAGACAAAAGACAAGGCAAACCAGCAACTTGAGCTTCTACTGCTGATACAGGTAAACCTTCAAAATGGGAAGGCAGTGCGAACATGTCCATAGCTTGGTACAAGCGGGGCATATCAGAACGGCTTCCCAAAAAAATAACCGAATCCCCTAACCCATAATCATTTACTTGATCTTCAATTTCACTTCTCAATTCTCCATCCCCAACCAAGAGTAGCACTGCCTCTTTTTTACGATTACGCACTTCCTTGAATATCTCTATAAGAAACTTATGATTTTTTTGGTATGCAAATCGTCCTACATGACCAATAACAAATTTGTCAGCAATACCCATATCAGTACGTAACTTATCTCGAACCTCGGGGTCGAACTGAAATGCTTCAAGATTTATTGCATTATAAACCAGAAAAGCAGACGTTTTTTTACCAAACAGCCATTCACCCGCATACTGCGAGCAAGCTGCCAAATGGGTTGGATATAGCTTTGAAAAAGGACGCAACAGATACTTCATCAGTACTCGTCGTCCTTCTCCTTTTGAAGCAGTGCTGTGGCTATGAGCAATCCTAATGGGTATTCCGGCTCGTTTGGCTTCCCGCAACCAGAATACGCTTAAGGTATTCATATGGCTATGAACAATGGAGTAAGAGTGTGTCTGCAAAATTTCTCTAAAAGCATACAGGTTAGCCCGCATATCTTTATCGTATGGTGGCAACTTAAATATTTTTCCACCTAACGCAGGGATTTCGTTGTCGTAAACAGTATCCTCAAGACCGTCCATGAAAAAATCAAACTGAATTTGGTCTTGATTTATATGACGGTAATAATTCATCACCATGGTGTCAACACCCGTTTGAAGTGCTTTACCAATAATTTGTGCAACCCGAACTGGCTCTCCCATTAGTATGCACCTTCTCCTTTGACTATAGCCATTGGCGTTTTACACAGTAGTATAATGTCAATGGCTAAACTTAATTTTTCTATGTACTTTGCATCCAGTTCAATTCGCTGTTCGGCAGAAGAATTACTCCGCCCGCTTACCTGCCAAAAGCAGGTAAGTCCGGGCTTTACGCTTAAATTTTTTGCGTGTCCTTCAAGTTCATAAATTTCTCTATATACAAGGGGTCTGGGTCCTACAAGACTCATATGTCCTAGCAATACATTCCAAAACTGTGGCAATTCGTCAACACTGTACTTTCGTATAAAACGCCCCACTTTAGTAACACGTGGGTCGTCTTTCATTTTGAAGAAAGGGCCATCAGTATCACTTAAATGGTGCAATTCCTTTTCCTTTATAAGTGCGTCGTCTACCATACTACGGAATTTAAGCATTTCAAAGGGAATCCCATTTCTACCTACACGCACATGCCGAAAAAAAATAGAGCCTCGACTATCTAGCCTGACGGCAATAGCAGTTATTAAAAAGACAGGAAATAATATAACCAAAGCACAAAACGCTCCTAAAATATCAATCAACCTCTTAAAGGGCAAATATCTTAACTGGGCTTTTGTAAATACTGATGGTTCCAGTTCAATGACTTGTCCATTTTCAGCTTTAATGACAATTTTTTCTCGCGTTTGCATCCTATCACTCCACCATTCACCCTAAAGTTATGTTTATATTGGCTTTTGTAAATTTTAGCTTTGAACATTATATCTCTTTTTATCAGAAGTAGCATCCCGACACAATGCAATTAAAACCCCAAGGAACAATCCCGCTAGACTACCTACTAACACGATAAGTATAACCTGTTGCCGATATGCCAGAAAAGCACTACGGAAACCAGCAGGCGAAACCAATCGTACTGCATCTCTGAATAATTCCAATGTCAGAAAATCTTCCATAGTTTCATTTATAATATCTTCCCATTCCTGTAAAGAAGTAAAAATAAGCTGTATAGTTTCCTCTACATACTGTACATCTTGTGGATTGGCTGGGTCTTGAGCTGCACGTAAGGCTTCCACCCTGCCTTGGTAAAATTCAATATCCACTGCCAACTGATTTGCTATTGCTCTATGGCGTAATACTGCTCTTATCAAATCATCATGTACGCCGGTCGCATGACGATAGATGAAAGCCTCTCCTGTATGATGGAACACCCAGTGTTCGTGTTCGTATACTTCATCTACTAAAAACAAAGCATCATCCGCATAAGCTTGTGCCACTGTATACTCCATTTGCATACGTATAATATCGTACTCAATTAAGTTTGCGGCACGATCTCGATTACGACTCATATTATTGATATATACTAAGGCACTAACACGTTCTACTTGTACAGTTCTTATCATATCTAAACTGGCTCTGATATCTCCAAACCTCATTTGGGTTGAAGGCGAACGAAAATCAGGTGCCGTATCACGTAACGCGCTGACATAAGAAAGCATATTATTAATGGTATGTTGCAAAATTCGCACAACTTCAAAATAGTCATATCCAGTTTGGTCAAAGTGTCTTATAACAACATCCATAAACTGAAATTCGCTGTATGTTTCTACAAAATATATTCTATATTGGTGGGCAATTTCATTTAATAGGTCAATCATGTTTTGGTCGTCTAGTGTAGCCAATTCCTCTCCACGATATAATCGTAATACATATTGTGTAGGGTGATAGAAAACTTCTTCAAGTTCCATTAGTCGCTCCGGAAGCCTAATTGCTGATTCTCGTATAAGTAAAATCCTATCCAACGTATCATGAGGAACCACATGCTGTATTCTTAAATTTGAGCGAACGCCGTCAGCAGTAATGCCAAGTTCACGCATATCCAATTGATCTAAAGCTTTGCCTATCACATATGGAGACCTTATCATATTAACATCCAAAGGATTACCAAGAGGGTCAAATCCTTCTTCGGCCTCAGGAAATCCAAATAAAATAAGCGCGCTGGCATACCCCGTATGTGTACGCGTGATAAGGTTAAAAAGCAATGCCCCACACACACTTGCCATAAAAAAAAGCATGAACATAATCATTATAAACCGTGCATGGTCTTTTAATGTCTGTACTACAGACTTAATTGAAAAGACATAGGCTTCGCTTGTTTCCGAATAAATTGAAGTTCGCGAAGTCTTTGTTTCGCAGGACGAGTCAAACATTTCATCTGTCGTAACGATATCTTCCTTTTCCACAAATACCACTCCTCTATACGCAAACTAAATTTGCTCTAACATTTGCGTATACCAGACTATTTTTGTATTTCTTATAGTTTCCTTGAAAGAAACCGTTTGGCCATTGCAATACTGTCGCGCAAAAAAACTGTACGTAACAAGACATGTACTAAAATGTAAACTCCGACACCAACAATCACCAGCACAGAAACCCATGCTACAGTTTGCAGTATGTTACCATCCCTTACTGGCAACAGGTAAAGTCCACCCCATACAATGAAACTCATAATCAAGGTTGCTATCAGAGCTTTAAGCCATTCAAGTTTTAGTTCTGATAGACCTAATGAACCCATCCGCTTGACCAAAACCCATAATAGCAAGCCTGTATAAACCACAGAAGATAAACTGGTAGACAATGCTAATCCCATGTGTTGCAAAGGGCCAATTAAAACCAAATTCAATACAATACTTACACACAAAGAAACCACAAACATACGGAAAGGCGTTTTGGTATCCTGTAACGCAAAAAACGTTCTTGATAGAAATACATTAATAGAAGTAAACCCAACACCTATGGCATACATTTGCAAACATTCCGCCGTAACCCTTGTGTTTTCAGGAGTGAAGGCACCACGCTCATATATAAGGGCTACTGCTGGTTCAGCCATTAAAATCAATCCAGCAGTAAATGGAAGCATAATCGGTACCAACACTTGTAGAAATTTCTTTACATAACCAACCAATTTGTCGGTTTCACCTTGATTTCCCAAATCCAACATTTTAGGGTACATGACAGTCACAATAGAAACGCCAATGACTAGATGAAATTGTTTAGACATCCTAGAAGCATAACCCAAGGCCGAAATTGTTCCAGGTTCCAAAGCAGAGGCAAAATTTTTGTCTATAATATGACTGAGTTCTGTGCCTAAAGCAGAAGCAAATAATGGCAATAAAAAAGGCAGCATAGCTAAAATTCTACTATCACGGATATTGAGCCATGGGCGGTAAACGACCCCACGGTGACCAACCATTACAACCAATATTCCTAAATAAAGCACATGTCCCAGCAATACTCCGATTGGCAATAGAGACAAATTCCCTGTATAAGAACCAAATACGATAGCTACCACTATAAAAACATTAACGCAGATTAATGTAACCTGTGTACTAAAAAAAACACCTTGTGAATGCAAGGATATGCGTAATACAGCCATAAGCAATAGAGGTACTGTTATCCAAATTGTGACCTGTAAAAAGGAAGATGTTAATGAGAATGTTGCACTATCCAACTGTGACGCAAACAAAAACACAAGAACTTGGGGTACAAACATAAACAACAATGAAAGTACTATGCCTGCCACCAATAATAAGTTAATCACATTGCTAAAGAAATAATCTTTATCCTTATCAAGCGATTGATATTGTGGTAGGAAGCTGTTTGCAACGGCTATTGCAAGATTGTCAAACAAAATTAGCGGAATGTTACTAGAAAGCATAAATGCATCAGAAACAACACCAGCACCAAAACCAGCTGCCAAAACTATATCGCGGACAAAACCGAATAACCGTAAAACAACCGTGGCAACAACAAGCCGCACGGTTGATTTCAAAGCAGTCATTCAAAAATTCTCCATGGAAATGACATATAGACCTCAACATCAGGGAAAATAGCAATTAAAATTTCCATAGTCACATCATCCCTTCTGCTTGTTCTCTTGTTCATTTTATTGGAATATTTCACATGAAAAGTTCCGCGAAAATCTCTACGATTATAACACACACCTCCTTAGCTATGCAACTATGAATATGTAAAAATCAAGGTAAAAACAGGAAATAATCAAACAATACGTAATTGATTGAGAGTATCTTAAGGAATTGCACCAATAAAATGATAGCCAGAAGCACAAGCCACCTTAAACAAGCCCCAACACGGAAAACAAAACACCGTAGAAGAGGCTTATTTACTGCATTTGTATGGGTGCAAGAGGGGTGATTACAGCCCGTTCTGAATTATGCCTTTTACCCGGCTAGGTAAAGCAGAGACTTCGTCGGGGGTCAAATCTGCGGTAGGAATTGGCGGATGAACAGTTATGTATACATCCGTCGGAGAAATAAGGCGGCGGTTGGCTTCCATTATGCGATAAGTACCGTTAATAGAAACTGGAACAATAGGTACTTTTGCCTTGGTTGCAAGCTTAAAGCTGGCCTCCTTAAATTCTCCCATTTTTTCAGATTTGCTACGAGTACCTTCTGGGAACAATACCAGAGATTGTCCATTTTGCAAAATTTTTATTCCTTCTGTAAAGGCTTTGGCGGTTTGGCGTATATTTTTGCGGTCAATAAAAACACAACGCATATGTTTCATCCAATCGCGCAGAATCGGAACTTTTAGTATTTCAATTTTGGCCACATATCCATGCGGCACCGGAAAATATGCCAAAAACGCCGCAATATCAAAATCCCCCTGATGATTAGCCACAAACACCACGGCTTCATCATGGGGGATATTTTCTAATCCGTCTATATGAAACCGTGCGCCCGAACGTTCGGCGTTCCGCCTTGCCCAGCGGGACGCGACACCGTTTACATATCGGTCGAATTCCGCTGGGGAAAGTGTGCGTTCTTTGTGCTTAATCGTAAGCAACCTTGGCCCTTGACAAAGCAACGACACTGCAAAGCATGTATAAAAGAAAATAGAACGCAATATTAACATGATATTGTTTCCGCGCCTCCCATATACGGCCTCAATGCCTCGGGAATCGTTATTGTTCCATCAGCATTTTGAAAATTTTCCATAATGGCCGCAGTAGTACGTCCCACTGCAAGTCCACTACCATTTAAGGTATGAACATGCTGTACCTTGCCGTTTTCGTCGCGGAAGCGGATTCCAGCCCTACGTGCTTGGAACCCTTCAAAATTGCTACAACTGGAGATTTCTACATAGCGGCTATAGCTAGGCATCCAAACTTCAATATCATATGTCATTGCAGAACAAAAACCCAAATCGCCGCTACATAGCCGTACCACACGATATGGAAGCCCAAGTAACTGAAGTATAGTCTCAGCATTTTGGGTTAGAGTCTCCAGTTCCTCATATGAAGTTTCTGGTTTTACAAGTTTGACCAGCTCCACTTTGTTAAATTGATGCTGGCGAATTAGCCCACGGGTATCTCGCCCCGCAGAACCAGCCTCAGAACGAAAGCTAGGGGCATATGCAGTATGATAAATGGGAAGGCGGCTATTATCCAAGATTTCTTCTCGATACATATTAGTAACAGGAACCTCAGCCGTTGGATTCATAAAATACTCAGTGCCTTCCAGTTTGAACTGGTCTTCTTCAAATTTAGGGAGTTGCCCAGTACCTACCAAACTACGCCGATGCACAATATAAGGCGGTAGAACCTCAATATATCCATGCTTATCAATATGCGTATTTAGCATAAAGTTGATAATTGCTCGCTCAAGCCTAGCACCCTGCCCCTTGTAAAAGGTAAAACGCGCCCCTGTGGTTTTTGCGGCTGTGGCTGGGTCAAGTATGTCCAAAGCCTCGCCTAGTTCCCAATGAGGTTTTGGCTCGAAAGTAAAGGCAGTTGGCTCGCCCCATTTTCGTATTTCTATATTGTCGGCATCACTTGTTCCCACTGCAACATCAGGGTGAGGTATATTGGGGATACCCATTAGCAAATTCTCAATTTCCTCATCAAGTCCTTTTACTTTTGGCTCAATAGCTTTAATATCATCTGAAAGAACCTTCATTTCCTGCATAATGGCAGAAGTATCTTGTCCATCTTTTTTCATCTGCGGGATTAACTTGGAAACTTGATTTTGTCGTGCTTTCATTTCTTCCACTTGTTGCAAAGTCTCTCTGCGTTGCTTATCCAATTCCAGAAAAGTCTCCAATGAAAAATCTTGCCCTCGTTTGGATAACCCTTTTTTCACTTCATCAAAATTGGCACGTAAATCTTTTGCATCCAACATATGTTCATCACTCCTTTTCAGAATTTTGTCCAGTGTTTAACCGCATTTGGCTTAACACAAAATGCCCTGTAGAAGGGATTTTATCTATACGATAACGCTCCAGTTCGTCTCCAACTGGTGAAGTCAATGGGCGCATAACCGTAAGTTTTGTGTTTTTACGCAAATTAAAAACCTGCACGCCTGTTGTACTACGTGAAGAAATAGGCAATAGAACGGCTGTATCCAATACCATAGCCTTGTCAGCACCCCGCGCCAAAAATATATCACAATCCTCTGGTATATAATACAACCCTACCAAATTGGAACGGTTAGAATAGGCATTAATCAGCTTTTTACGATTCATCTTGGTTGCATAACCTGAAAGAGGGACTTTTGCAAGTTTGCCATTTTCATAGCCAAACATCATATATCCACTATAATCGTGAGTAGCAACCATATATAGAATCCGCTCGCCAGGCTCAAGTCCTAACCAATTGGCCAAATATTCTCCCAGTCCTGAAGCCTTGGTGTCTGGTAAATCATAAGCCTTGGCTTTATAAACGGTGTGCTGGTCTGAGAAAAACAGTACTTCCGCCTTATTTGTAGTTTCAATTTCCTGAAGAATGGTATCGTCATCCTTCAAGTACTGCTCGCTAGCAGAACGCAAGGATACCAAAGAAATTTTCTTCATATACCCATGTTCCGTCAAGAAAAGTTTTAGCCCATAGTCTTCAATAAATACTTCTTCACTAATTGCCGGGATTTCTTCTACATAAACAAGTTCTGTGCGGCGCGGCGCACCATATTTTTTTGCAATATCCTTTAATTGACTGGATATTAATTGGCGGATTTTATTATCATCCGAAGACAAATCTTGTAAATGTGCTACTTCTTCTTTTAGTGCGTCTAGCTCTCCCACGCGTTTTAGCAGATATTCCTTGTTTAGATTACGAAGGCGGATTTCTGCCACAAATTCTGCCTGTGGTTGGTCAATCCTAAATGCCTTCATCAAATTGGGAATAACAAGTGCTTCAGTTGGCGTTTTACGAATAATAGCAATGGCCTTGTCGATATCCACTGCAACTACAGCTAAACCTTCAAGCAAATGCGCTTGCTGAGATTTTTTATCAATATCATAGGCCATTTGCCTGCGCAAACAGTTTGTGCGAAAACGTAGCCATTCCGTTAATATTTCTGGTATACCCATGGTGCGTGGACGGCCATCAACCAAAAAGTTAAAATTGCAACTAAAGGAATCTTGCAAGGTCGTCTGGCTAAATAGTTTGTGCATTACCAACGCGGGGTCAGCATTTTTTTTGAGGTCAATAGCGATTTTTAGGCCATTAAGGTCCGTTTCATCGCGTATATCGGAAATATCACGTGTCTTACCGGATTTAACCAATGTAACAACCTTATCAATAATGGCTTCCACAGTTGTAGTATAGGGTATTTCGTAAACTTCAATACAACTGTTTTTTTCATCAAAGCGATATTTTGCACGCAGTTTGAAAGAGCCGCGTCCAGTACGATATATATTTTCCAATTCGGCTTCTTTGTAAATCAGTTCCCCACCTGTAGAAAAATCTGGCGCGAGCAGGGTTTTAAGTAGGGGGATGTTGCTATCTTTAATAAATTTAATTGTTGTCTGGCAAACTTCCTTAAGGTTGAAACTACACACAGTGCTGGCCATTCCGACGGCAATACCTTGATTGGGCGTTACCAATAGGTTGGGGAATGTCGTAGGAAGAAGCACTGGCTCCAGCATAGTAGAATTGTAATTGTCTATCATATCAACATTGTTTTTATCAATGTCCTGGAAAATTTCTTGACAAATAGAATCCAGCTTCACTTCAGTATAGCGACTGGCGGCAAATGCCATATCGCGAGAAAACTGCTTTCCAAAATTCCCTTTAGAATCTATAAATGGGTGAAGCAATGCGGCATTGCCGCGAGTAAGCCGCACCAATGTTTCATAGATAGCGGCATCACCATGTGGGTTAAGGCGCATGGTTTGGCCAACCACATCAGCAGATTTGATACGTGGGCCTGCAAGTAGCTTCATTTTGTACATAGTGTACAAAAGCTTGCGGTGTGCAGGCTTAAAGCCGTCAATTTCCGGTATTGCCCGGGAAACAATTACGGCCATGGCATAAGGCATATAATTTAGCTCCAATGCCATAGGGACGGGCTGCTCTATAATGTGCGCAGGTATTTGCGGTTGCACCTCTGGTTGTTTTTTATTTGTCTTTTTTGTTGTTTTAGGCATCTTTGTTGAAATCACCACTTTCCGAACTTTCCGAGTATGGACGGGGTATACTGTATCACTAACGTTCGAGTGTGTAAAGGAAAATTAGCCCTTTTATTAATTTATACCCCTAGAGCCCTCATTATTGAATCAATTTTGGATTGAAAAATACAAATCATTTTTTATGTTCTGCTGAATTTTTCGATTGAATTCGTCAAGTACTCGACATATTGTGTTTGCACCAATTGTTGTGATTACCTATAATATCTGAAACATTCAGCGGAACCGCTATACTACTTGAGGGAACAAATTGAAAATACAATGTGAGGATTTTTGTGCAAGTGCAAGGAAGTACCGACGACGCTTGCTGTAGGCAAGCTAGGAGGTGCTGACGTAGCAATTGTGCAAAAAG
>Ga0123355_10002316_pt1 | contig 26899 bp, 20 predicted proteins | sample TergutEmb28metaG_3_FD_89872 | JGI IMG/M metagenome (GOLD analysis project Ga0123355, IMG submission 89872) | Embiratermes neotenicus P1 segment gut microbial communities from Petit-Saut dam, French Guiana - Emb289 P1 | ecosystem: Host-associated > Arthropoda: Insects > Digestive system > Gut ... | reverse complement strand
TGAGCTTGTATCCGGCGCGGTACCACTCTTCGCCATATTCGCCGCCGCCGCGGACATGGGCGAAGGCGATGACTCCTCCGCGCTCAAGCCACGCAATCCACACCGGATCGAAGTGGGCGTCGTAGGAAATTCCATAGGCGCCATAACCCACCAGATGAGTGGGGTGGCTGCCGTCGAGCACGATGTTCTTCTGGTGAATAACGGAGACCGGGATCAGTGTGCCGTCGGCGCTCTTTGCCTTCACTTCGTCGGCGGTGTAGGCGGAGGTGTCGATCGGGATCGGCGCCTGGATGCCGGTGTCAGTCACGGCCTTTGTTTCGGGATCGTACTTCAGCCAGCGCGGGGAAGTGGTCCACGAAACAGCGTGGATGAGAACGCCGGGTTCGGTGGGGGTGACGGAGATTTCCGCTGTGGATTGACCTTGTCCGGCGGAGATCGATTCGATCTTGCCCTCGAACGACAGTTTTCGAAGGCGGTCGATGCCGCCATCGAGATCGCGGATATAGAGCGCGTCGGAGGCGGCGTCGATTTCCTGGATCACGACTTCGCTGGCGGGCACCACGACCGGCGCGTGCGCGACGTCGGGATTCTTCAGGCTGGTGCGCATAATCTCGTAGCGCGGTTTGTTCTTGTGCGTGACCAGATAGATGTCGTCTTTGTAGACCGTGAAGTTGGTGACGGCTGCGTCGATGTCGAACAGTTTCTTCCAGGCGATCGGCTGCGATTGCAGTTCATCGAACGGGGCGAAGTAAGCGGTAGACTCGTTCTGCGTCCCGTGGGCGACGATGCCGAATAGATAGGGCGAGGTAGGCGAGTACAGGACGAAGCTGAAATCGTTGTCATCGATCTTGAGATGCGGGGAATAATTCCATCCAAAAACCAACGGATCCTTGTCGGGATCGCGGCCGAGTTCGTGGAGGTAGACGCGGCTGCGTTGCTCGAAGGCAGTTTTCGGCATGTCGGGGGTCATTTTTTGCAGGCGGTTGTAAAAAAATGTCTCGCCGTCGGGGAGCCAGGTAATTCCTCCGAAGCGGCAGCGGTCGATGGAGTCGGCGAGTTGCTTGCCGCTGGCGGTTTCAAGCACATGGATCACGCTGTTCTCGGAGCCGCCGGGAGAGATTCCATAGGCAACGAGTTTGCCGTCCAGCGAAGGCACGAAATAGTCGATGGAGTAGTGGACGCCGTCTTTGCTCAGGAGCTCGGGATCGAGCAGAAGGCGCTCGGCGGCTCCTTCTTTGACGTAGAGCTTGACGTTGTCGGCGCCAGGGTCGGCCTTCAGGTAGAAGATTTTCCCTCCGTACACCTGTACGTTGCGGACGCTGGTGCTCGCGGTGTCGACTTCCTTCACCCGGGCAAGAAACTTGTCCCGCCCAGGGATGGCAGCGAGCCGCGTGCGCGTGTAGGTATCTTGCGCTTTGAGCCACTCGGCGCCTTTGCCGTCTTGCCAACGTTCCAGCCAGCGGTAGGGATCGGTGACGGTGGTGCCGAAGAAGGTTTCGGTGACGGCGTGGCGTTCGGTCGGAGGCGGCCCGGACTGCGCCATGAGAACGCAGGGGGGTACGAGCGCCAACAGTGCGATCGCAATGACGCGAGCTGCGGCGAGTGAGCGTGCGGCGGACATAGGAATCTCCTTTTGATGGGGGCAGGACAGGCATGATAGCAAAGCCGCGGGGTGGCCGGTGTCAGGCTGGGATGGCCTTAGGTTGAAAATAGCGATTATGACGGTGGGGGCCCTATCGTCCCCTGGAAGACACGATGCGGATTGCTCTCACCGAACCCGTGCATTGGATTCTTAAAGACTACGGTCTATCCGAGCTGGACGCCTACGAACTGTTGTCGAAAGTCGCGAAGCTTCATTTGGATGAGATGGTGGATCCGAATTGCGTGGTTGCTTCGGTGGAGAAGAAGTATCAGGAAGAAGTAGCTCTCTCGCAGTTGACTGATTCAGTAAATTTTAAATCAAAGCTCAGGGTACCCCACCCTTGTCCCTCCCACGATTCTGGCGGGACAGGGCGGGGGGTTTTGATTTCTTTCAGCGCAAGGCTTCGATTGGATTTACCTTCGTCGCTCGGCGGGCGGGGAGATAGCTGGCCAGCAGTGCGATCACAAGGAACAGGAGTGGTGCAAGGATAAAAGTGGTCAGGTCGTGCGCTCCGGTTTTGTAGAGCAGGCTCGAGATGAGGCGAGTCAAAACCAGCGACGCCCCCCATCCGGTCACGATTCCTGCGGCCGCCAGGACGAGTCCCTGGCGCAGGACCAGCCGGAGGATGTCGGTGCGTTCAGCGCCCAGAGCCAGACGAATTCCGAATTCCTGGCGGCGTTGCGCCACCGAATACGCCAGGACTCCATAGATTCCGACGACCGCGAGAACCAGGGCAGTAGCGGAAAAAACCGCCAGGAGCAGCATGGTGAAGCGCGGCTCGGAGCGCGACGCGTTCATAAGGTCCTCGACGGTTTGAATTTTGGTGATGGGCTGGTCTGCGTCGAGGGCGGCGATTTGCGCGCGCACGGCTGAAGTAACGCTGCCCGGTTCGACGGCCGTGCGCACCAGCAGATTCATGTCTCCCCACGGCAGTTGCGGGAAAGAAAGATAGAGTTGAGGCTGAGTTTCCTGCTCCAGGCCTTTGTTCTTGATGTCGGCGGATTCGCCAATCACTTCGGCAGGCTCGGGCCAGCGGCCGACGACGACGCGCTTGCCAAGCGGGTTCTCATGGGGCCAGAACTGGCGCGCAAACGATTCGTTCACGATCACAACTTTGGGTGCCTGCGCATCGTCGGCGGCCGTGAACTCGCGCCCCCTGTGCATGGGAACGCGCATGGTCTCAAACCACCGTGGGCTGATGGCTTCGATGTCAACGAAGGGTCGTTGTGCGAGCGGAACGTCAGGTTGTCCCTCGGGCAGTACCGGAGTGACGCGGATGAAACTCAGCGGCAGCGCCGCCGAGGTCGCAGCGGCGCGTACGCCAGGTATCGCCTCCACCCGCCGAAGGAGTTCATCGAAGAACCCGATCTGCTGTTCCGGCTTCGCGTACTTCACAGTCGGCAAGGAAACGTTCATGGTAAGGACGTTGGTGGCGTCGAAGCCGGGATCCACGTTGAGCAGGCGCACGAAGCTGCGCAGAAGCAGTCCCGCGCCGACAACCAGCAACAGCGAGAGCGCTACCTGGCCAACCACGAGAGCATTCTTCGCGTAGGTGCGCGTGGGGCCAACCGAAACGCCGCGGCCTCCATCGCGCAGAGCGGAGTTCGCATCGGCACGCGCCAACTGCAGTGCCGGAACTGTGCCAAACAAAATTCCGGCGACGACGGAGATGCCCAGCGTAAACAGCAGCACGCGCAGGTCCATCGTGATCGGGACTCCTTCCGGAAGCTGGGTTGCACCCCAGGTCGTGAGCGCGCGCGTGGCGATCCAGCCCACTCCGATTCCGAGTGCCCCGGCAATCAGTGCGATGAGTATGCTTTCGGTGAGCAGCTGCGCGACCAAAGTGCCGCGGCTTGCGCCGAGCGCAGTGCGGACTGCGATTTCCCGTCGACGGGCCAGGGCGCGGGAAAGCAGCAGGCTGGCGACGTTCGCACAGGCGATCAGCAACACAACGGCGACAGCGGCAGAGAGCACCAGGACTTTTTCGCGTACATCAGAGACCACCAATTCACGCAGGGATTTGGCAGCCATCACACGGCCCGAAGTTGCATCGGGCGCCGTGGGATTTTGCTCGCGGTAGCGCTGGTTGAGCACGGCCAGTTCGGCGTTAGCCTCAGTCAGCCTGGTTCCTGGGCGCAGACGGGCCAGCAGTTCCAGATACCCAACGCCCAGGCGCAGACGCGGCGTGGGCATGAGCGAATACTCGAAGTAACGCGGCGTCCAGAGATCGGCCTTGCCGACGAATGGAAACTGCACATCGAATGGGAGAACGCCAACGATGGTCTGCGAGGTACCGTCGAGCGTAACGGATTGGCCGATGATGTCGGGGTCGCTGTGAAACCGCCCGCGCCACATGGCATTGCTGAGCATCACGACGGGCTTGCCTTCAGGGCGGCCCTCGTCTTCAGTGAAGATGCGTCCGAGTTGCGGATGCACGCCGAGCATCGAGAAAAAACTGGGGGTGACGCGTGCGACCGGTACCTGCAGAGGCTCGCCATTGCCGGTGAGGTTCAGGTTGTCGGTGGTCCACGCCGCGACCGACTCGAAGGAACGATTGTGATCGCGCACCAGTTCATAACGCAGGAGCGTGGTCGGGGGTTCGTTGCCCTGCTCGCTCACGCGAACCGTCACGAGTTGGTCGGGTTCGCGGTAGGGGAATGGACGGAGGAGCAGGGCGCTCGTCACCGTGAAGATTGCCGTGTTCGCCCCGATACCTAGGGCGAGTGTGAAGATGGTCGCCAACGTGAATCCTGGGTTCTTGCTCAGCAGGCGGAAGGCAAAGCGGAGGTTGCGGAGTAGAGCCGACATTTAGGAATTATAGGGTGAAAGATGCATGGACTTGGTCACGGGCGGCGATCCCGTCCCAGAATTCCCCTTCCAAACGCCGCCAGGCAGGCGGCGTTTAGAGCAAGGCATGAAGCATGGGGAAGCAGTTAGCCTCGGACGATCTTCTTGGAAGAGCCGTCCCACACGGCCACGGCCTTGTTGAAGTACGAGAAGTTGGCCAGGTGGCAGCCGATCGACGTGTGGTTGCCGAAGACTTCGTTTTCAACCACCGGCTTGCGCGTCCGGACGGCATTGAAGAAATTCGCCTGGTGATCGACGGTGTCGCTGTAGCTGGGCGGATTGGCGTACGATTCGCCTTCTCCGTCGACGCTGGCCTCGAGCGCCGGCGTCGCCGGATGCTCTGTGTGCCACTGCTTGAAGTATTGGTTGCGCAGATCCGCCGGCCAGCCAAAGACCGAATAATCTTCCGGCTGCGGCCGGACGTTTTCCGGTTTGTAGGTCAGGGTGGCATCTTTAATGATCATCGTGCCTTTGGTGCCGTAGAACGCGATGAATTCTCCGCCGGCGTTCATTAGGTTGCAGCGCAGTGTGACGCGGAAGTTGGGATAGTCGTAAAGCGTTTCGATGAGATCGGGGAAATCGCGGCCGTCCTTGAAATGGAACAGTCCGCCGCTCGACATCGCGCGCGATGCCGGAACGTTGGTGCCGGTGATGAAGTGAATTCCCGACAGCAGGTGCACGAAAAGGTCGCCGCCGAGTCCCTCGCCGTAGTCGGTGAAGCAGCGCCAACGGAAGAAGCGGACTGGATCGAAGGCTCGCTTGGGAGCGCTTCCGATGAAAGTGTCCCAGTCGATGGTCTTCTCACTGGCATCCGGTGGAATGGGATAGACCCAGGCACCGCTGGGCGTGTTGCGATCCCAGTAGGCGTTGATCGAGAAAACTTCACCCAGCTTGCCGGAATCGTAAATCTCCTTCGCTTTCGCGTAGAGCACCGAGCTGACGCGCTGGCTGCCGACGGCGACCATGCGTCCGTGCTTCTGTGCGGTTTCAACCATGGCGAATCCGTCTTCCACGGTATGCGACATCGGCTTTTCGCAGTAAATGTCCTTGCCGGCGGCGCAAGCGTCTTCGAAGATGTGGCGATGCTGGTGGTCCATGGTGGCGATGATGATGGCATCCACGTCTTTGCGGTCGAGCAGCGAGCGGTAATCGCGCGTGGCGGGACAACTGGGGTTGTTCACCGATTCCTGCGCGGCAGTGTGGCGGCTGTCATAAAGGTCGCAAACCCCCACGCACTGCACTCCGGGCACGCGAAGAGAGGCTTCCAGATGTTCGCATCCGCGAATGCCGGTGCCGATGGAGGCAAAGCGCACCGTATCGCTAGGCGCGACCGGGCGCGGCGACGCCGAGAGGATGCGAGGTTCGAGGACGATACTGGCTACCGTGGTGGCGACAACGGCGCCCGAACCGAGCTGAATGAATTGACGACGAGACAGGGGATTGTTAGCCATGGATTTTTCGCCTTCACCAAACGCCGCGTAACCTTGATAGAACGACTTTGACGCAGCGGATTATTTCCGGGAAGGAATTATGCCACAGACCTGTTTGATTCAGTAAATCGATTTTCTTCACGGAAACACGCGCGAGGTGCCCGACTCACCGGCAGCGCGCCTGCTGCGGGATGAAGCGGGCCCGCGCCGCTCAGCGCGGCGGCATTTTCGAGGACTATGGGTGGATGGATTCGTGTCGAACCTGCCGTCGCGAAATCGCGGCAGGCGCCCCGAGAATTCCTCGGTCGAGGGACGTAGACAACGACGAGGATCGAGGAAATTCAGCCGATCTTGGTTTCTTGTGAGCAGGGAGAAAAATACTGGCGGGAGAAATGCGCCGGAAAAAATTGAAAGGGCCGTGACCTTGGTTATGCTCTAGCCGCCAGCTCCTGCGAGGAAGCCAACAGCGTGGAAGCATGTACCGTCACAGCCCCTTGATGCGATCACTGCTTTCGCAGTTCCAAACCCCAACTGACCCTCGCAGATCCGTCGGTTTTTTCAGGTTCGGTCGCCCCGCAGGTCACCCCGCTTGGCTGATCACTCAGTCTACTTTGGACTGGCTCGTTTTATTGTGCCAACCCTTTCAACCGTCGACGCAAGCCAAGTTAACAGAGCATTCACAAAAGTCAACGCAAAGTTTTGGTGCAATAGCTCTGAGCCAAGCTGTGCATAATCGAAAATGCAAATGGTTGGTAGAAAAAACCTTACTTTATCGAGGATTCGTTTCGGCCTGCTTTTGCACAGAAACTTTCACAATGCCAAACTCAACCGCAAAATGCTGAAAGGGAATCAAATAATCGTCTTGACGCTCGGGTGAGCATGGCGCATCTTCGATAAGGAGATGCCTAAATCTCGCACACGCAAGAGATGGGCACCCTTGAAGTTAATGTCAGAACTGGTGGCGTATGTGGACGGCGGATGCCTGGGAAATCCCGGGCCCTCTGGCATTGGAGTCATCATCAGCGGCCTGGCGGACGGCCCAGTTCGCATCGCGAAGTGGATTGGACACCAGGACAACAACGTCGCTGAGTACGCCGCCCTGATGGAAGCGCTGCAGTATGCCGTCGCCCGCAAAGCCCGAAAGCTGCACGTCTACTCGGATTCGCAAGTAGTCGTGCGTCAGATGACCGGCGAATACGTCTGCCGCAGCGCACGCCTCTATTCTCTCCACTGGACTTGCCGGAAGCTGGCCCGGTCGTTGGCCTTCTCCATCTCTCACGTGCCCCGCGAGTTCAACGTCGAAGCAAACCGTCTGGCGCAGGTAGCGCTCCGGAAGCGGAAGCAGCAGCCTTTGGCACTCAGCATTTAAGGTCCTCCAGCCCTGCGGCCTCAGGCATTCCCCTCTTCACAAGTTTTGTCATTTCGCCGCGGCGGGAGGAATCCTGCACGTCGCCGGCAGCATTGCCCGGACGGCCGCCACCGTCGCCGCTTGGCAGACCGAAAGCCCACACTTTTGGCCCTGCACTTGCACGCGCTGCGCGCGCGGAAAATCTTGACACCTTGCCGGCTGCGAGCGAGACTCCAGGTACGCATCCTGAACAGCTAACGCCAGGTCGGAATGGGCGGATTGCGCCCGAAACCAGAATTTTGGAACAAAAGCCGCCAACGACGATTTCACAGAAACTGTCCGCCGCGCAGGCTGCCGCGCAACCACCGGTAGCATTCGTCGGAGCAAATGGCGGTTCGCTCGTTGAAATGGCCGAACACGACCTCGACGCGGCCCTGCAACTGCTGGCAGATCGCGCGCAGTACATTACCGGCGCCAGTGGTGCGGCGATTGCCCTGCGCCGCGACGGCCGGAACGACATGCTCTGCTGCGCCAGCGCCGGCCCAAACGCGCCGGAACTGGGCGCGCTGCTTTCCACGGAGTTTGGATTGTCCGGGGAAAGCGTGCGCACAGGCCAGCTCCTGCGCTGTGACGATGCCGAGCGCGACGCGCGTGTAAATCGCGAGGTATGCCGGCAACTGGGAATCGCTTCGGTTGTGGTGATGCCGGTGGTCAACGAAGATCAGGTCCTGGGCGTCTTCGAGCTTTTTTCCGGTAAAGCCAACGCGTTTGGCCAGCGCGATCTCTCGACCGTGCAACGACTGAGCCAAATGGTGGAGACCGCGGTCCGGCTCGCACAGGCTAATGAGAAGTTGCCACAACAGCTGAAAGAGCAGGAGACCGCGGCCGCGGAAGCCGAGGCCCAGGAACGTCGGTTCCTGACCGATCTCGTCGTGGAAGCGCCCGAGGCTCCTCGGGTCAAAGCGGCCGAGCCACGCCAGGACGTTGGGGAGAAGGCGGTTCAGGGCGCGCCCGCGAAATTGCCGAAAACAGAGATGGTCGCTCCTCCGGCTGGCGCTCTAAGCTTTAGCGCCCCTGCCCAGGTGGCTTCACCTGCAACCGTGTCACCACAACCTGTATCCAGCCAGGCCGCCTCAACCTCGTCAGTTCCTGAGCCTGCTGCGCCCGCCCCGGCCGCTCCGCCGAAAAGGACTCTTTTCTGGTCAGCTGCACTCAATTTGGATGCGAATCCGACCAAACCGGCAGAGTCGGATCAGACCCACGTTTCACCGGTATTACCCAGCCTCCACAAGTGCGTAGCTTGTGGATTCCCGGTTTCGGCAGGCCGCCTGCTTTGCGTGGATTGCGAAGAGAAAAAATGGCGCGCACAATTGAGCACCACTCGGGCAACTGCCGCCAGGGCGGTGAAGCCCGCCGCTGCGGCACTTGCCTCGGCAGCTCCGTCGGTGGCGAAAACGATGGCTCCCGCCCCGAGCCCAACTTCGGTGCAAGCTACCAACGAGTTTCAGCCATCCCCGCCCGCTTCCTCGCGGGGGATAGAACCCAAGAAGGAAACTGTCCCGCCGTCCGCGGCGCTGGCGGCGCCAAAACCTGCGGTTCCGGCGGTGTCGTTGCCCCCTTCTGTTCAGGCGGCCAACACTCCCGCGCCCGAACTGGTCCTCAGCGCTGGACTGGCCCCGTCTCAATCCTGGCTTGCACGTAACAAATACATTCTAGGATCGCTGCTCCTCATCGCCAGCGCTGCCGCTGCCGCCTTCTATTTGTACTTGCGCTAGACATCCGCCACGGCCCGGTGGCCGAAATGGGCAGAATCCCTAGCCTTCCTACCGCCCAAAGTTTCCTGATACGAGCATCCTTCAAGTGGTGCAACTTCCGGAACCTCGGGAACCCCCGAAACCTTGACAACACTGGCAACTCTGCTAAAGTTCGGGGGTAGGTTCCGAAACCATCGAGACTGTGCGGGTAACCTGCCTATGAAGAATGTTTACGAAGTATTGCGCCAAAAAGAGATGGAACTGACGCGGCTTGAGAAGGAAGTAGAGGCGTTGCGACTGGTGGCTCCTTTGCTATCGGATGAGAAAGAGAACCAGCCCGACCTAGCGAAACCTACCTTGGCCACCCCCGCGAACGGACCGCAACCGACGCCGCGGATTCCGGTTGCCTCGCCTACATTGCCGGCTCCTCAGCCCGTGCGCGCCGCCGGATGGGAGGATACGGCGAAGCGCTGGCCTTAAGACGCCTCATCCAAGGTCATGTTTTTTTCAGAGTTCGTCGTTTTCAGGCCCGGGATGCGTCCCGGGCCGAATTTGTTTTTGAAGTCCTAACGGAATCGCGACGAAACAACGCAGCCCACAGCGTGGGCATACCGGGAAACGAACGAGGCTTGGCAGGGGCTGACCTACTGTGCCCCGGCAATCTCGCCGAGCGTGACCAGAAAGCGATCAACCTCCTCCGCGGTGTTGTAATGCACCAGCCCAATCCGCAAGAATCCGCCGGATTTCTCCACATCGAGGTGCTCGGTCAGGTTCAAAGCATAATAATTTCCGTCCCACGTGAAGAATCCGCGCTCGCCCAGTTGGGTCGCGAGTTCCAGGGGCGTGTGGCCTTCGATTCTCACCGCAAACGTCGGACACCGCTCATGCAAGCGCGCCCGATCGGTGATCCCGTAGATCTTCAAGCCCGGGATTTCCTCGAGCCCAGTCATCAATCGTTCCACGAGAACGCGCTCGTGCTCGTGGATCGCGGCGTAAGCAGCTTCAATCGCTCGACGCCGAGTGGGAACCGGTGGGGCCACCCTACTCGCCTGTCCGTCGAGCGAAGCTCGACAGGTTCGTCCAAGATCCGCGATGTACTCAACGCATGCGGTAATCCCGGCGATGCACTCGTGGTTCAGCGTGCCCCATTCCCAGCAATTCGGAATCGCATTCGTGTTTGGCCGGACTTTGTAAGGACGCAGGCGCGTAAGGTGCTCCCGCTTGCCGTAGAGCACGCCCATATGCGGTCCAAAGAATTTGTAAGTCGAGCACGCCAGAAAATCGCAATTGAGCGCCGCCACGTCGATCATCCCGTGCGGCCCGTAGTGCACGGCGTCGACATAGGCAAGTGCACCAGCGCCGTGCGCCAGCTTTACGATCGCCTTCACCGGATTGATCGTGCCCACAGCATTCGATGCGTACCCGACCGCGACCAGCTTCGTATTCTCGTTAATCTTGGAAGCGAGATCGGCGATGTCGAGCGTGCAGTTGTGGTTGTGAATTCCGGCCCAGCGCACGGTGACGCCGCGGTCCTCCGCCATGGCGATCCAGGGAGAAACGTTGGCATCGTGATCGAGTCGCGTGACCACGATCTCGTCCCCCGGCCCCAGCTCGCGTCCGATGGCGCGCGACATAGCAAATGTCAGGCTCGTCATGTTCGGCCCAAAGATCACTTCGTCGGCGCCGCAGTCGAGAAAGTCGGCCATGGCAGCACGCGCTTCGGCGATCATCCGATCGGTGTATCGGCTGGTCGCATAAGCTCCGCCGGTGTTGGCGTTATCGTGGCTCAGGTAGTTCGAGATGGCGTCCATCACCCGCGTCGGCACCTGCGTTCCACCAGGCCCGTCGAAAAACACGGCAGGATGTCCTTTGACGGTCCGGGTAAGGGAAGGGAATTGCGAGCGTACGTAGCTCAGATCGAGGGTGGACGGCGAAACGGTTTCGCTCGGCGGGGTCATAGCTTACTTTTTACCACGGTGGGCGGACCCCAGACCGAGGTCGAGGATTGGGACGGGTCTCGACCGGAACGGCTTGTTTACGGTCGAGTCGGCCAGCCAGAAACCACCCGCCCCCTCGCCAGATGGCGACCACTCAAAGCTTGCCCTCTCTTGCAGCGCGGATGAAATCCGCCAGAAGGCCATAGGCCGTTGCGTACAAGCCAGGATTCTCTTCCGTGATCGCCAGTCCCGGGAAGATGTCCGTTTCGAACCAGATGTACGACGATGTCCCGTTGATGCGCGCCATCGGTTGCGTGCTCAGAACTTTCTCCGGTTGCACGCTGGCTTCAATTCCGCCGGCCGTACGTCGCGCACGGCAGACCAGTTTGAAGCGCCATCCATCACGCTTGGCGTTGCGCAGGGCTTGCGGCGTCAGATCGCGGATGCCGTCCCGCCCAATCTGATCGAGGCGAATGGGTGTGTCCATCAGTACCGTGATCAGCGCGGCGGTTTTGACCGCCGCATCCCAGCCGTCGATGTCATGCGTGGCATCGGTTTCGGCGACGCCCAGCGCCTGCGCTTTCTTCAAGGCCTGGTCGAAAGAAAGCCCCTGTTCCATCCCGTCGAGGATGACGTTCGTCGTCGAATTGAGAATTCCGTGAAATCCCTCGAGATGGATTGCGGGCAGTTGATCGAACAACGAGAAGATGGGGACGCCGTCCAGCACGGCAGATTCGAACAGGAATCGCTTTGCCTGCTTCGCCGCCAGATCGCGCAGTGCACGGTAAGCGTGGACGATCGGTCCCTTGTTCGCGGTGATGGCATGGGCCCCATGCTCGAGTGCCGCGCGGATGTGCTCGACGGCAGGCTGGCCATTCTCGACATTGAGCGAGGTGGCTTCAAAGAGAACGTCGGCTCGGGCTGCGGCCAGCCAGTCCCGAACGTTCCCGAGTTGTGGCCCGGTGGGAAACCCCGCCGGCGGATCGTGACTTGATGAGAGTAGCAACCCCGCGTCGAGGCCGTTCGCATCCGCAATCCATCCCAGCCGCCGCGAGGCGATTCCTGTAATTCGAAACCTGATCCCGTAGTGTTGATCGAGTTCCTTCGCCCGTTCGCCGAGGAGGTGAACCAGCGTCCGGTTGACATTGCCGAAGCCAAGAAAGCAGAGGTTGTAAGTTCGAATGGCAGGAGCCTCGAGAGGGCAAGATTTCAGGGTTTCAAAGTTTCAAAGAAAATCCACTCAGACTCCGTCGCAACCTTGATTTATCCCATTACTGTAGTGCGCTCCGGCCTGATCTTATAGATCACCCGCACTTCGCCGGGCTGGGCGTAAGGATACTTTTCGACGCCCAGATATTTTTTAGCCATCTTATTGATGTGGTCGCCGGCACCGTCTTCCGTGATCTCGACCACCCGTCCACGAATCTCCAGATAGCGGTAGGGATTTTCCGGATCGATGATCGCCAGCGACACGCGCGGATCGCGCCGCACATTGCGGTCTTTCTGGCGTCCCTTGGCAGAGTTGAAGATCACATCCTCTCCGTCGAAGTCGCACCACACGGGGGTGACTTGCGGACTGCCGTCCGGCATCAGCGTACCAAGGCTGGCGAAGGCCCGTTTCTGGAACAGATCCATGTACTTTTCGGGAATGGCTTGCGGCATGAGAGTCTCCATGAATTGGTTTGCAACCGAGATTATAGACTGCTGCGACGGCACCTTACCGTTTCCCGGCTCTTTGTTTAGAATTGTTCGCCTGCCCATAAAACCAAACCGTGATGACAGGAAGGGCCATGAATTCATTCTTTCTCCGTCGCCGAAAAAACCCGCTGCCGGCGGCCACGCTTTCACTGCTTCTGGCATTTCTTGTGACCGCCGCTCGGACGCTGCCGTCGCGTGCGGCCAGCGATGGCAAAAACTATCCGCCGACCATCGTTTTCATGACCGACTTCGGGGTGATGGACGACTCGGTCGCGATTTGCCGCGGCGTGATGTACGGCATCGCTCCCGACGTGCGCATCGTCGATCTGACCCACGAGGTCGCGCCCTTTTCGATTTTTGATGGAGCGCGCTTCCTGTACGGCGCGACGCCCTATTTCCCCGGGGGGGCGGTTTTCGTGGTGGTAGTCGACCCCGGCGTTGGCAGTACGCGCAAGGCGATTGTCGCCAAGTCGAAGCGCGGACAATATTTCGTGCTCCCCGACAACGGCGTGATCACATTTGTGGAGCAGCGCGAGGGCATCGAGGCCGTGCGCGAAATCACCAATCCCGACTGGATGATCGGCACCAAGCTGTCCTCCACCTTTCACGGCCGCGACATTTTTTCCCCGGTAGGCGCGCACCTGGCGCGTGGCGATGACTGGACCAGCGTCGGACCGGAAATTCCGGTGAAAGATCTCGTGCGCCTCGATGTCAAGATTGCCAAACTCGATGATCACGGCTTGAATGCCGCCGTCATCGCCACTGACGGCCCATTCGGCAATCTCGTGACCAACGTTGATGCCGATGATTTTCTGAAGCTGGGATATCAGCATGGCCAGCAAGTTCCGGTCAAGATCGGCGAAAAAGAGATGAAGCTGAAGTTTGTGAGAACGTTCAGCGACGTTCCCCTCGGGCAACCGCTGCTCTATATCGACTCGCGGGGACATTTGGGTCTTGCGGTGAATCAGAACAGTTTCGCGGCGACGTATGGAGTGAAACCGCCCGCGCCGCTGTATATTCCGCGGGCCGGTCAGTAGGAAGCTAACTCAGCTCAGGTGGAAGCGGCTGCCATCGGTCGTCCCGCCAAGGCGAAGCCCATGCGGCAAAGCACCCGGGCCTTGGCGAAGTTGAACACCGCCGCCTCAGTCTCCAACTTCCCTTGCGATCCGCGGCAACACCGCGGCGAGCAGTGCCTCGAACGTTGTCTTCACGCGCTCGCCAGTTTCCATGACCTCGGCGTGCGAGAGCGGCTGGTCGAGAATCCCGGCGGCCATGTTGGTCACGCAGGAGAGCGCCAGAACGTTCAATCCCATGTGACGTGCGGCGATGACTTCGGCGACGGTCGACATGCCCACAAGGTCGGCGCCAATCCGCCGCAGATATTCGATTTCTGCTGGAGTTTCGTAACTCGGTCCGAGCAGCGCGACGTACACACCTTCCTCGAGCACAATGCCCAGCCCAGCGGCCTCTTCGCGCGCCAGCGCGCGGTAAGCCCGCGAGTAGGCCTGCGTCATGTCGGGGAAGCGGACGCCGAAGCGATCGTCATTCGCTCCGACCAGCGGATTCGATCCCTGCAGATTGATGTGATCCCGAATCAGCACCAGTGCTCCCTGCGCATAGTTGACGTTGATGCCGCCGGCGGCATTGGTGAGGACAACCGCCCGAATTCCCATGCGCGCGAATACGCGGATCGGGAAGCTGACTTGCTGGGAGGAGTACCCCTCATAGAGATGGACCCGCCCCTGCATGGCAGCAACCGGGACGTGCCCGGCATTGCCGATGACCAGGCGCCCCGCGTGTCCCATGGCAGTCGATTGCGGAAATGATGGAATATCGGCGTAAGAGACGCGGACAGCGTCAGCGAGCGACTCGGCGAACGCCCCTAGTCCCGAGCCCAGCACCAGCCCAATTTTCGGGTGGAGCGAAGTGCGCGAGAGAATCAGTTTTGCGGCAGAGTCGGCGAGCGCAAATTGGTCAGTCATTTTCCTGTGGAGGGCCGACGCCTCGTCCGCCCAGGGAGCGCAGCGATTCCGATCTTTCGGTGCAGGCGTTCGCGGCTCTCGAACCGAGGCGGGCGTCCGCGCTCCATCTTCACAAATCCCCGTCGGCGAAGTATCTGCCGTGGCCGTTGCGGTCCAGCCAATCATACAGAAACGTCTGGTAGAGATACGAGGCGACGATTTCTTCGCCAAGTTCGTGCGTCTCGGTGCAGATGAACGGCAGCCTCAGTCCTGTCAGCACGGCAATCAGCGACTGCGTAATGCGGTTGGGATTGGCGGCGCGATAGGGATATTCCGATTTGATTTCCGTCAGCGAAGAAGTGACCACGAGCAAACCGTGCGGTAGTTCACTCATCCGTCGCAACCGGTTCACAAAGACCGCGCGATTGGTGGTGAACGATCCAATCAGATCAGCGAGATCCTTGCGCTCGACGGCACAGCTCTCTTCCATCCCCGCGACGGAGTAGTCGCCAAGCCGCAGGGCGCGGTGCTCGATTTTCGCGAACCATCCCTTGAACCGCCGAAACGACAACGGATTTTGTTCGCGTGTGTCGACGATCGCCACCGGCAGCGGCGTGCGCAGTTGCGTCCCGCCGCGCTCGGCCATGACCGGCAAAATCGGGTGAGCGACGGGCGCGTTCAACGTGGTCCACTCGAGCGGCGACGGGATGAGAGTTCGTTTGCGCGGCATTCGCGTGGATATCGGCTCAGGGCCGGTCTCTATCATAAGTGTAGCCGAACGTGGCGGAGTCCCGCGGAACTTCCGTGGTACTGCTTTTCGGCAACCGCGCCCAACATCGCCGTCTGCAACCTGGTCAGGACTTGCCTCCGTTGTCTCCCCTCCGACGCCGGCGAGCAAAGAGTTCTCCGGATCGCCCAAATCTTTCACTACCTTGCCAGACAGACGGCCGACCGCATCCAAGATCGCGTCCGGTTCGGAATCGGATTCTCCGCTTTTCGAGATGCCGATCGCGTACACCGCGCCGTCGGTTATGCGTCGGACCTCGTATTCCAGCAGCGCCGTGTCACCTCTAGGTTTTCAGCGGGCCCGTGGCCCGCGAATCGCACGAAAATTGGTCAGAGCAGGGCCATAGTGCGCGATGGCTCGGGGCGGCGAGGTTATCCGAACGAACGGGAGCAAACACAACCTGCTCGACGAAAAGGACTCGCACGAGCCCAGCCTACCGTGGCCTTCGAACACAAGCGACACCGCAAGCGGCAACCAAGAGATGATCATCGTCCGAGGCTGAAGCGGCGCCACGATTCGTCGAACGAGGTACGACATTAATTAAGGGGCTCTAAGACACCGGCCGCAGCGAGAACACCTGCCGTCGACGTTCGTCCAGCGAAGCCCTTGCCTAGAACTTTTTCTCAAACGTCGCATACCCCGCTTCCAGTCTCCACTGCTCGCGCGCGCGTTCGTTGGCGGATAAGAATCTGGCGCATCCAGGGGACGGCTTGTCACTCCCCAACGAATCCTCCGCGCACGCCGCCACCGGACGGAATCCGCTCTTGGTTTGCGCCCACAAACTTTGCCCCGGCAGAAAGCTGTGCTCCATGCTGCTCCGCGTCATGCGCTTCAGTTCTGCATAGGACAGGTGATAGCTCTCGACGGCCCGCAGGTACTCATGTGTCATGTCGGACCGGTTCACGCCCTCGTCGTCGGTGGAAAGCGCGACCGGCACTCCATACTTCATGTACACCGGCAGCGGATGATCATCGCCGCTCACTCCCAGAATCACGTCGTTCGAAGTCAGATTGATCTCGACCATTACATTGCGTGCCGCCATCTCTTTCATCAGATCGTTGGGATCTTTTTCCAGCATCACATCGACGCCGTGCCCGATGCGTTCAGCATGTCCGCGCTCCACCGAATCACGGATGTGATGCGAAAGATCTTCCGGCTTCACCAGTCCCATCGCCAGCTCCCCTGCGTGCAGAGAGATGTGCACCTTGGGATAAACACCGTGCAGATAATCCAGCATCGCCATGTGCTGGTTGAAATCATGCACGGGAACATACCAGTCCTCCGGCATGACGAGGTTCAAGCCGACAAAGTGGGGATCCGACGTTGCAAGTTCGAAGCCAAGAACGATCTGGGCGAACACTGCTTCGCGCGGAAATCCTCGCAGCACCTGATACAGATAGCGCACGGTAACATTGCATCCCGGCTCGCGTTCCCGGGTGCCGCATTTCATTTCCTCGTGAGCCCGGGCGTCGTCTTCAGCAAGCGTCTTGCTCGTGGCCGCGGCGATCTCCTTCAAACCCCCCGACAAGAATTTTTCCCGCATTTTAGCGAAGTCGTCGTCCCAGCCAAGCTTCATCGCCAGTCTCGGCGCGGCGCCTCCGTCTGCCGTGTGCATGTACTCGATGTACTCGACGTGCTCTCGGGCCGCACGGTTCGTCGCCGTGGCCACAGCCTGAGCGGTGTGCAGGTTCACCACGGGCACAAATTTGTCGAAAGTGGCAAAAAAATGGTCATGCCCCGATTCTTCCGCAGCGTTCCAGTTGCGCATTGACCAGGCATCGACGATCTGGTTGTAGAGAATGTGATCGTCGTAGGCGCAGCGAATACTCGGCTTGGGTGTGTAGTGCTCGCAGTTATCGCAAGGCGCGCCCAGCAAACGCGACGTGGTGCGGTCCACGCAGAAATTGTCCGACGCCGCCCAGTCGATCATGTCTTCGGCGTAGGCAGCGCCGTCGAGATGATTGTGCAGATCTCCGCCCTTGGGCACGTCGTGCAGAAACGCCAGCAGCAGCGACGGCTGGTTGCGCACCGAGTCGAGATAGCGCGCGGTCTTCTGTTCGGGAGTCTGGGCGTTGCCGAGAGAGCTGAAAAAGAAAAGGAGCAGGACGATCCGAGTCTTCGAGCGCACTTACATCCCTCCTGGGAATCAGGGCATTGTAAGCGAGAACCACGTGGGGATCAGCGCGTTCTTCGACGCGCTGCCTTCTGAGGCGTCTTTCATGGAGCTGAGCACCCGAAAGGCAGGTTACAAGAGAATAGCCAGGGGCAATCGAATCGCGGCCCGCGTAATCGCTCTGCTACATTGGTTCGGTATGCTACAGGTCTCCGCCAAGCCCATTCGCAGCTTTGCCAGCGACAACAATGCTGGAGTTCATCCGGAAATTCTCGATGCCCTCGCCCGCGCCAACCAGGGACACGTCATCGCCTACGGCGCCGATCCCTACACCCGGTCGGCGATCGCCAAGTTTGAAGAGCACTTCGGCCAGGAGATCGCTGTTTTTTTTACCTTCAACGGCACCGGTGCCAACGTGCTCGGATTGCAGGCCCTGACCCGCCCCTATCACGCCGTGCTCTGCAGCGACTACGCCCACATCTACTCGGACGAATGCGGAGCGCCGGAAAAACACACGGGATGCAAGTTGATTCCACTGCCGCATCAGGACGGCAAGATCACCCTCGACCAGGTGCGACATGCTTATCACGGCATTGGCGATCAGCATCACGTGCAGCCCCGGGTCATCTCGATCACGCAGTCGACCGAGATGGGAACCGTCTACCAGGCGGAAGAAATCCAGGCGCTGGCCCGCTTTGCCCACGAGCACGACATGTTTCTGCACCTGGACGGGGCCCGCATCGCCAACGCCGCCGCGTATCTCGGACAGACCCTGCGCCAGGCCACGCGCGACCTGGGCGTCGATGTGCTGACCTTCGGGGGCACGAAAAACGGCATCATGGGCGGCGAGGCGGTCGTGTTCTTCGACCGCAGCCTGAGCGCGGATTTTCTATTCCTGCGCAAGCAGGGCATGCAGCTTGCCTCCAAAATGCGCTTCATCGCCGTGCAATTCGAGGCCTTGCTGACAAATGATTTGTGGCGGCGCAGCGCCGAGCACGCCAACCGCATGGCCCGCCTGCTCGAGGCCGAAGTGCGAAAGATTCCTCAGGTCCGAATTGCCTGGAAGGTCGAATCCAACGGCGTCTTCGTCCAGATCCCCCGCCACGCCATCGAAACCATCAGAGAGCGGTATTTCTTCTATCCCTGGATCGAGTACGAGAACATCGTCCGCTGGATGTGCTCATTCGACACCACCACGGAAGACATAACTGAGTTCGCAAGCTTCGTGGCGGAAGTCGTGAAAGGCTAGGCAGGGCACGCTCGAGCTATTGCTTTTTGCCGGGCTGTTTACTAAATTGACGATTCCGGCCCCCCAGACGTGTTCCAGCCCGGAGAATCCAGGAGCTGTTGATGAATGCGAAGTTTCTAGGCCTTGTGGCCCTGGTTGCCACGGCCAGCTTGCTGCTGAGTGTGGCCAGTTGCGGCCGCGATCAGCGACTGGTATCGATCGCGATCCAGCCGGCAGTCGAAACCGTGGGATCCTCGAACATTCCAGTCATGCAGAATCAGGGCTTCCAGGTTCAATTGCGGGCGCTCGGTTCTTACATCCACCCGCCGGTCACGAAGGACATCACCAGTGAGGTGACCTGGGCATCCAACACTCCTCAGATGTTTACCGTCGATTCCTCAGGCCTGCTCACCGCAACCGGTCTGGCCTGCGGCGGTACGCTCGTCTCCGCTACCGTGAACACCAACACGAGTGCGGGCGGGATCAACTCCACCGGGGCAATTGTGACCGGATACATGACCGCAAGCGTAGTCTGCTTTACGGGTAGCGGTGGCGGAAACAACACGAATGCTCTGACTCTGACTTTCTCCGGCAGCGGGGCTGGGACGGTAACCAGCAATCCGTCGGGCCTGAGCGGAACTAGCCCTGGACCGTTTGTCGGGGCGTTTACAGTCGGCTCAACCGTCCAGTTGACGGCCACCGGGATCAACGGATCGAATTTCGTGAGCTGGGTTGGTTGTGACACGCCTGGGACCACGAATCCGTGCTCGGTGACGATGACCGGGAACCGGACGGTGACGGTAACGTTTCAATAGAGCAGCTGAGAGCTTTGCTTATTCCGACTCGCCCAGGAGTTTGCGCAGGGTAGGTTTGTGCTTCTCCGGCTTCTTCTTTTTCTCCACCACGATCTTTTCCGCCGGGGGCGTGCCCACCCGCTCACGCGCCAGTTCCTTCACGGCCTTCACCGCGCCAAAGCGCTTCACCTTCTTCTTCCTGGGCATCTCGAGTCTTCCGGCGAAACCTCAGCCTGAGTGTACCTGACCAAGCCCTTTCTATAAGTTACGGGTCTTATGCCTTTACAAGTGTGCAATAATTCATATTTCAGCCGAGCGCCGGACGCTATCGGCACCCAATTGTATGGAAGAGCGCGACTTTTTTGACGAACGGCACGAAAAGAAACCCGCTTCCCTCAACTGTCCTCACTGCCACCAGTCGGCCGAGTACGAAGTGACCTGGGTGGTCCGCACCAAGAAGCGCCAGCTCCCCCCTGGGCGCGCCGACGAACGCGATCGCGCGCGCTTCGCCAAGTTCCGCTCTTATATGGTGCGCAAAGACGACATGATGGCCTGCAAAAACCTGCGCTGCCGTAAGCGTTTCGAAATCTCCGGCCAGTCCACAGTGATCACGGAATAGTCGCAGGCTTCATTGTTTGTTGCATACTAAGCCTGTGCCCAGGACATGCAGCCCGACACCGGAACGGACTTAAATGCGCATCCACCCCAAAAGTCGTGCTGTGGTTGTTGGCCTTTCTGATCGTGGTTTACGGTGGTTGACGATGTTCCGCACATGCGCGCCGCTCATTTATACTGATGGGTTTCCTCGGGTGCCCGAAGTCGCAAGGCCTAAGGAGTCCTTCTCTTGAAAATCCTGGTTTGCATGAAGCAGGTGCCGCAGAAAGATGCACCGCTCAAGCTCAATGAAACCGGCGCCTGGATTCGTGAAGACGTGTCCTACGAAGTGAACGAGCCGGACGCTTACGCGCTTGAAGAAGCTCTGCGCCAGCGCGAAAAGCATAAAGGCGAGGTCGTCGTCATCACCAGTGGCCCGGCGCGTGCCCAGCAGGTGTTGCGCGAGGCGTTGGCCAAAGGCGCCGATCGCGCCATTCATCTGGAGGACGACAAGTTCGTCGGCCTCGATGCCTTCAACACCGCGAAAGCCTTCGCCGCCGCCATCAAGGACGAACCATTCGACCTGATCTTCACCGGCCTGCAATCCGACGACTACGGATACGCCCAAACCGGCGTGATCCTGGCCGAACTGCTCGGCTGGCCGCACGCGACCATCATCATGCAGATCGAAAAAACCGACACCGGCATCCGGGTAAAGCGCGAGCTTGAAGCCGGATACTTCCAGTTCGTCGACATGCCTACGCCCGCGGTGCTGACGATCCAGTCCGGCATCAACAAGCTGCGCTACGCCACGCTGATCGGCATCAAGCAGGCCAAAAACAAGCCGCTGAAGAAACTAACCCTGGCGGACGTGCAGCCGGTAATCGGGAACAATCTGCAAAAAATCGAGCGCCTCTACGTCCCGCAAAAAACAAAAAAGACCGAACACATCGAAGGCTCATCCTCAGAAATCGCCAAAAAGCTGGTAGACAAACTGCGCAACGAGTTGCGCGTGCTGTAGTGGAGCCGCGGATCCGGGCAAAGGCCCGGCAGGTATCTACTAGAAGCTGGGAGCCGGAAGCCAAGAGCTGACTTTATGCCCGACACCATCCTCGTAGTCGTCGAACAACGCGAAGGCAAACTGAACCGCGTCTCCTGGGAAACCATCACCGCCGGCCAGGCAATCTCTGCCGCCACTGGATGGCCGCTGGAAGCCGCGGTTGTCGGCGGTAACAGCGCGTCCATCGCCGGGGAGGTTGCGGCGAAAAAAGTAGCCAAAGTGTACGCCATCGTATCCCCCAAACTCGATCCTTACACCCCCGACGCCTTCGTTGCCGCGCTGAAACAATTCCTCGCGACCAGGCAACCGAAACTGGTCTTGATGCCCCACACCTATCAAGTCCGCGACTTCATCCCGAAATTAGCGACAGCCATGGGCCGCACCGTCATCAGCGACTCGATCGGATTCAAACACGAAGCTGGCAAGCTGCTTTTCACCCGTCAGATGTTCCAGGGCAAGCTGGCTGCCGACGTGAGCTTCACCGGCGATGAGCCGTGGTTCGCCACATTCCAAAACGGCGCGTTCCGCGGAGACAAAGCCGAAGCCGGATCGAGCGCCGCCCCGGTTGAAACAGTAAATGTCGAAATCGCCGACGGCGTAATCCGCACGAAGCCGCAAGAAGTCTTCAAAGAAGCCAAACAGGCCGTCGACCTGACGCAAGCCGAAATCATCGTCGCGATCGGCCGCGGCATCAAAGAGCAAAAGAACATCGAAATCGCCCGGCAGCTCGCCGACGCCCTCGGGGGAGACCTCGCCGCCTCGCGCCCCATCTGCGATTCCGGCTGGCTGCCCATGGACCGCCAGATCGGTTCCTCCGGCCAGACGGTCGCTCCCAAGCTCTATCTAGCCCTCGGCATCAGCGGCGCCATTCAGCACATCGTCGGCATGAAGGGCTCCCGCGCCATCATCGCCGTGAACAAGGACTCCGAGGCCCCGATCTTCGAAATCGCCGACTACGCAGTCGTCGGGAACCTGTTCGACATCGTCCCCCCACTGATCGAAGAAGTGAAGAAGTCAAGAGCTGGCGGCTAGGCAGGGCTGATGCTGGGTCGGATCTTCAGGAGCAGGTAGTGCCGAACGACCACCGACCTTACAATATTTGGTATGGACAGGACACTCACCGCAGGGTTCGAAGAGGGCGCGTCGATCTGATTCGACACCTTGAAGCAAAGGGATGCACGCCGTTGCCCGAAGGCCCGCGGCATAGTGTCTCTTGCAACCCAATCGCACAGCGTACGAGTGCCGTTCCAAGAAGTCGCGAGTCAGGAATCCAACAGCGATTCGGATTTCGAAACAACTTAATGGACTCGATCCTGCTCAATAGGGACAGCCAATGCTAGTCTTCCGCAAACCGCTTGAAGGCGTTGAGCGCCCGCAAATGCCAGCCGATGTGGTCATTGTCGGCGGAGGCCCCGCCGGCATGGCCTGTGCTCTCCGCCTCGCCCAACTGATCGACGCTCACAATGCCGTGCATCCCGACGACCCGCTCAGCAAAGAAAACATCTACGTGCTCGAAAAAGCCCGCGAGATCGGCCAGCACTGCCTCTCCGGCGCCCTGCTCGATCCGCGCGCAATCGCCGAGTTGCTGCCGGACTTCAAGAAAGACGCGCCGCTCGACGCCGAAGTCACCCAGGAAGCCGTTTATTTCTTCACGGAAAAATCGAAATTCAAATTGCCCATCACGCCGCCGTTCCTGCGCGACCACGGCAACTACGTCATTTCCCTGAACAAGTTCGTGAAGTGGCTCGGCAGCAAGGTCGAAGAAAACGGCATCACCATCTTCACCGGATTCGCCGGCTCCGAACTACTATTCGAAGGCGACCGCGTCACCGGAGTGCGCACCGACGACAAGGGCATCGACAAAGAAGGACACCAGAAGTCCAACTTCGAGCCCGGCTACGATCTCGAAGCCAAAGTCGTGATCCTCGCCGAGGGCCCGCGTGGATCGCTCACCAAACAGCTGATCGAGAAGTACGATCTTGCGAAAAACTCCAACCCGCAAACCTACGGCGTTGGCGTCAAGGAACTCTGGGAAGTCCTACCGGGCCGCATCGCTCCCGGCCAAGTGATCTACACCATGGGCTGGCCGCTCACCCCGCACGAATACGGCGGCGCCTGGATCTACGGCTCAAAAGACAATATTGTTTCCCTCGGCTTCGTCACCGGCCTCGACTACGCCGACCCGCGCCTCGACCCGCAGCGCGTGCTGCAGGAGTTCAAGAAGCATCCCTTCGTCCGCAAGCTGCTCGAAGGCGGCAGGATGATCCGCTACGGCGCCAAGTCCATGCCGTACGGCGGCTGGTGGGCGATCCCACCCGTTGCCGGCAACGGATGGATGATCCTCGGTGACGCGGCCGGCTTCCTCAATTCCGCGCGCCTCAAAGGAATTCATCTGGCAATCAAGAGCGGCATGCTGGCAGCGGAAACCGCCTTCGAAGCCCTCGAGAAAGATGACTCTTCAGCCGCGGCCTTGAAGGGCTTTCAGAAAAAAGTCGAATCCAGCTGGATCAAAGAAGAACTGTGGAAGGTGCGCAACATGCATCAGGGATTCGAGCACGGCATGTTCGCCGGCATGTTCCACACCGGCCTCGGGATGATCACTGGCGGCCGAGGCCTGAGAAATCGCTATCCCGCACACGCGGGCTACGAGCGTATGAAAAAGCTCAGCGAGTTGCCCCTTAACGGAGGACCCGAAGCGCACCTGCTCGGCCCTGCGAAAGGCGACGGCAAGCTAACCTTCGATAAGCTCACCGATCTCTATCACTCCGGTACAAAGCACGAAGAAGATCAGCCCGCACACCTTGTCATCCACGACACGAAAATCTGCAACGAGCGCTGCGTGAAAGAGTACGGCAGCCCCTGCCAGAATTTCTGTCCCGCCAACGTCTACGAAATGGTCGACGACCCGACCCAGCCCAACGGCAAGCGCATCAGCTTGAACCCGTCGAACTGCGTCCACTGCAAAACCTGCGACATCGCCGACCCCTACCAGATCATTACCTGGGTCCCGCCCGAAGGCGGCGGCGGCCCAAACTACGACGGTATGTAATTCTCCAGCGATGGAAAGGGATGGAATGCGCATTCGCAAGTTGATTCAATCTGCCCTGGCGTCCTCTCTTCTATCGTGGAATCTCCTCGCTCAACAACCCGCTCAGCCCTCCCACCAGCCGAGTCTGCCAACCGTCCCCACCCCCGGCATCCCCTCTACCGGCTTTCCCGATCTCGATCAGTACCGCGCGTCGCGGGTTGCGATTTATAGCGACGATTTCGGTGAGTTGAAACGCTATCGCGAATCCAATGCCTCGCTCGCTCCCCCGGCGACCGCGGAAAATCGCGTCGTCTTCCTTGGCGACTCCATCACCGACTACTGGAAACTGGCCGACTATTTTCCCGGCAGGCCCTATATCAACCGCGGCATCGACGGGCAAACGACTCCGCAGATGCTGGTTCGCTTCCAGCAGGATGTGATTCGCTTGCACCCCAAAGCTGTGGTCGTCCTGGCCGGTACCAATGACGTTGCTGGCGTCACCGGCCCTCGGAGCGACCACGAGATCGAAGCAAACTGGGCGACCATGGCCGAGTTAGCCACTGCACACCAGATTCTCGTGGTTTTTGCCTCGTTGCTGCCAGTCAACAACTACACCGAAGACGCCAAGGAATCGTATGGCCTACGTCCAAGCCGTAGAATCCTCGCTCTGAATGCCTGGCTGAAGAATTTCTGCGCAGAGAAGGGATTCGTATATCTCGATTATTTCTCGGCGATGGTTGACGCACACGGCATGCTCGAGCGTAGCTTATCCGATGAGGGGCTGCATCCCAACGCCGCCGGGTATAAAGTGATGGCTCCGCTTGCCGAGAAGGCCATCGCGGACACCTTGCATATCGGACATTGAAATGAAATCACTTCGTAATCTCGGAAAACTCACCGCAGTCTTTTTCTTCGTTGCCTCCACTGTTCTCTCGACTCCGGCCCAGCAGCCCGCAGCGCAACTAGTTCCCACTCCGGGCATCCCGTCCACCGGCTTTGCCGGCCTCGACCAATACCGCGCCAGCCGTATCGCCATGTTCACCGACGACTACGGACAGCTCAAGCGCTACCGCGAGGCCAATGAAAAGTTGGGCGCGCCCGCGGCCGGCGAGAATCGCGTCGTCTTCTTCGGCGACTCTATCACCGATAACTGGCACCTCGATCAGTACTTCCCCGGCAGACCCTATATCAACCGCGGCATCGGAGGGCAGACCACACCGCAAATGCTCGTCCGCTTCCGCCAGGACGCGATCGACCTCGAGCCCAAAGTCGTCGTCATTCTCGCCGGTACCAACGACATCGCTGGCAACACCGGTCCCATCCGCAACGAGGACATCGAGGCCAATTTCGCCTCCCTGGCCGAGTTGGCGCGCGTCCACGGCATCAAGGTCGTCTATTCGTCGATTCTCCCGGTACACAACTACACCGAAAAGTCGAAAGATTTCTTCGCGCAGCGCCCCACGTCGCGCATCCTTGAACTCAACACCTGGCTCAAGGACTACTGCGCTAAAAACGACCTGATCTACCTCGACTACTTCCCAGCCCTGGTCGACGACAAGGGCCTCATGAAGAAAGACCTCGCCGACGACGGCCTGCACCCCAACGCCGCCGGCTACAAAATCATGGCCCCGCTAGCCGAGGCCGCAATCGCGAAAGCGCTTGGAAGGCCTCACTGATGTAGCTTCCCGAGGCGGCCGCGCATCTATAATGAGCATGTAGTTTCCGACCGCCCGGCCCGCGGGCATACCCAAGGCCGCAGGCGGCGAGGGGGTAGCGCCGGCATCTTTCCGGCTGTCCAGAGGGCGTCTTGCCCTCAGCGCCAAAAGCAATCAGGCTCGAGACAGCCTTCAGGATGAACCGCGAATCCCAAGGGTGCGAGTGGAAACGCCCGCGCCTCCCGCGCGAAAGCGCATTGGAAAGGAAACGGCCCTGCCGGGATTGTCCCGCTTGCTCGATTCCCTTTCCGAAAATCGTCGTTGGTCGATGGTCGTTCGTGGTTAGCCCTCAGGGCCAGCCAACGATCGACGACCAAGGACCAACGACCCGCGACCAACGACCGTGCCGCTTTACGACAAATTCGGCCGCGCTATCAGCGACCTGCGGATCTCCATCACCGACCGCTGCAATTACAAATGTGTCTACTGCCGTACCGGCAACGAAGGCGCACTCTATGGCGACCTCCCGTTCGCCGACTATCTCCGCATGGCGCGGGTCCTGGTGGGCATGGGAATCACGAAGGTTCGTCTGACCGGCGGCGAGCCCCTGCTCCGCAGCGGCGTAGTCGATTTCGTCCGCGAACTCTCAAAGCTGCGTCCAGTCGACGCCGCCTCCGAAGCCCTCATAGGTAGAGCCAACGCCCCGATCTCCGCGGACAAGGCCCGCTCGGCAAGCGCTCAGCCACTCGACATCGCGCTGACTACAAACGGCCATCTCCTGGCCGATCTGGCCAAGCCGCTGAAAGACGCCGGTCTCACTCGCGTCACCGTCTCCATGGACGCGGTCGATCCCGACCGCTTCGCCCGCATCACGCGCGTCCCCAACGGGTACGATCAAGTTCTCGCCGGCATCCGCGCAGCCCGCCGTGCCGGACTCTGGCCGCTCAAAGTCAATTGCGTCCTCATGCGCGGTTTCAACGAAGATCAAATCATCCCTTTCGGCATGTTTGCCCGCGAAGAGGG
>Ga0123355_10002315_pt1 | contig 26902 bp, 26 predicted proteins | sample TergutEmb28metaG_3_FD_89872 | JGI IMG/M metagenome (GOLD analysis project Ga0123355, IMG submission 89872) | Embiratermes neotenicus P1 segment gut microbial communities from Petit-Saut dam, French Guiana - Emb289 P1 | ecosystem: Host-associated > Arthropoda: Insects > Digestive system > Gut ... | reverse complement strand
CTCTTTTCTTACATTGTTTAATTTACAAGGTACACTCCGCCTCCCTGTTTGGCGGACTCTTAGAATACCACACCCCTTCCCACCTTGTCAATACCCTTTTTAAATCTTTTTTAAAATCTTTTCCCGCCAAAACCTTATCCCGCCGCATTCCTACCCTAACCCCTCTTATTGCTACGATTTTCGTTGACTTTCCCGCTGACTTCCTATAGAATATTTACATTATATTCATAATGCATCATAAATACATTTAGAGGTGGCGGTTGTGGTTGGTTTTGATTGTGAGAAGTATCTCACTATGCAGTCCGAGAAAATTTTAGAGAGGATTGGGCTGTTTGAGAATAAGCTTTATCTTGAGTTCGGCGGTAAACTGACGGATGATTACCACGCGTCGCGCGTTTTGCCGGGGTATTTGCCGGATACTAAGCTGCACCTTTTGAAAACGCTTTCAGATATGGCGGAGATTATTATTGTCATCAATGCCTCCGATATCGGCTCTTTAAAAACCGTGGGAGAGTCCGGCGTCAACTATAACGACAGCTTGCTTCAACTTATTGATAAATTTACCGACTACGGGCTGTACGTCGGCAGTGTTGTCATCAGCAAGTACCGCGGACAGGCTGCGGCTGATAATTTTAAAGCGCATCTTGAATCCCTCGGCATCACTGTATACATTATACATTACATGTCGGAGGAGGATTATCCGTCCAATATCCAGCTGATCCTCAGCGATGAGGGGTACGGCAAGAATGATTATATCGAAACCACACGCCCGCTTGTCGTCTTGACCGCCCCGGGGCCCGGCTCCGGGAAAATGACCGTCTGCATGTCACAGCTATACCACGAAAACAAGCGCGGCATAAAGTCCGGATATGCCAAGTTTGAGACGTTCCCCGTCTGGAATCGCCCGCTTAAATCCATGCTAAACCTCGCATATGAGGCCGCGACGGCGGATTTGCGCGATGTTAACATGATTGACCCGTTTCATTTGGAGGCTTATGGGATATCCGCCGTCAGCTATAACCGCGATATTGACGCGTTCCCGATCTTGAATGCGACGTTCACCGAAATCTGGGGCCAAAGTCCGTATAAATCGCCCACTGATATGGGAGTTAACATGGTGGGCTATTGCATCACCGATGAAGATTTATGCGCGGAAAGTGCCAAGCAGGAGATTATTCGGCGATATTTTGCCGTCCGGCGGAATTTCGCGCAGGGGCAATCCACCAAGTCCGAGCTGTCGAGTATTGAATTGATTATGAACAACGCAGGGCTGGCTGTAACTGACCGCCCGCCTGTCGTCCCCGCGCTGGAAAAGGCAGAGCTTACCGGCGGCCCGTGCGTTGCGGTTTCACTGCCGGACGGATACGTTATCACCGGCAAAACGTCCCCGCTGTTGGGCGCATCATCGGCTGCGCTGCTGAACGCCTTAAAATATTTCGCTGGAATCGACGAACGCGTCCACTTGATTTCGCCGGGGGTTATCGCGCCGATTCAGCAGCTGAAGGTCGGCTATCTGGGTAACGAGAATCCGAGACTACATACCGATGAGGTGCTGATTACGCTCTCCATCTGCGCCGCGACAAATCCGGCGGCGGATTTAGCGTTGCAGCAGCTTGAAAAACTGCGAATGTCGGAGGCGCACTCCACCGTCATGCTGTCGAATGTTGATGTAAACGTGTTCCGGCAATTGGGAGTGAATATCACGTGCGAGCCGGTGTATCAGAACAAGCGGCTGTTTCATAGGAAATAACGGACAGTAAGGGCGGCCATTGGCCGCCCTTTTTTGGTGCAGGGAACGCGCCCTTGCGCGTTCCGTTTGCTGGTTTTCCGCCGGGTGGGGGGCTGTGGACAGGGGAACCACCCCGCCCCTACGGGGCACCCCTCCACGGGAGGGGTGTTTTTAGTGTGGCGCGGCTCGCATTCCCCTCCGCCGCCGGGGTGGTTCCCCCTCACGGCACAATTGTTACCACGCGCAAGCCTTTCCGCGCTGCGTATTCTATTGTTTGCATTGTACCGCCGAATTTGCCGTCGTACACTGCTAAGAGCGCCGCGGAGTTGTCCACCATGTACCGGTTGCGGCGGATCATACAATCTTTGGTGTATTCGCGGCTGACGAAAGTTTCCACATCGCATTGACCCACCAGATTAAAGTATCGGGATCGTTCCCACTCGTTCCATTTCGCGGCCTGTGCTTCACATGGTATCGCGGCTTCGATTGTTATTTCCGTATACTTTTCCCGCAGATTGAGCGCGGCTTCACAAAAATACATATCACTGCCTCGCGCCATGCCGCAGAAGAAGTGCCGCATTCCGGATTGATACAGCTGCTCCAGCTCTGTTTCTATCTTCCGCTTAAGCTCCTGACAGCGCGGGTCGTCTTCATTCGTGTGCCACGGCAGTTTTTCCGGCCTGTAGCCGGAAAAACAACACGATGTCTCCCGTGTTAGTCTGTATACCTGCCTCATAATATTTCAACGCCTCCTTATATGCAAAGACCCAAACGTGTTTATTATATAGTATATCACACTCTTCGCGTGTCAGAATATGTTGAATAGTAAAAAACAAAGAGACAAAGTGAAAATTTTGTCTCTTTTTGTTTTTTAGCGGGGGAGAGATTTGTCACGCATGGGACACTCGTAGGGGCGACCGTCCTCGGTCGCCCGTGGTTGAATGTTCCCCGGGTGATGGGGAAATGAGCGGTGGACGGAGGTACGGCGGCCGCCCCTACAACCACCCCGTTGGCTATTTCAGCATCACCGCCGTGCCCCAGACCATGATTCGGACACCGGCTTCTGACGATTCTTTGTCGTAAAAAACCTTGACAATCGCGTTCGCGCCCAGCGCCCGCGCTTTTTCTATCATGCTTTGATTCGCGCGTTCGACGCCTTCTTCTATCACTTTTCCCATTCCGGCCGTAGTCCACCTGACTTTGACAGGCGGAACTCCCACGCCGGAGACCAGGCCTAAAATTTCCATCTCTTTCCCTTGCACGGAATCTGTGTTGACTAATAGCATTATAATCGTCTCCTTTTTAATGTGAGTTTGCGGTTAGTGCGCAGGACGATGTGGACATCGTCCCCTACAAGGGGTGCGAATGCGGATTCGTGGGCGCACACGGTGCGCGCCCCTACATGGCTTCCCGCTTATTCGTTTCTTCCTCTTCCAGCTCACGATACGCCACTTTGCCTATCAGTGTCCTTGGCAGGGATTCCCGGTACTCGAATTCTGCCGGCATGGCGTATTTTGCTATGTTGGCGCGGCAGTGGTCGTGGATTGACTGCCGGATTTCTTCCGTTGCCGCTTGCCCGTCGCGCAGAATGATAAATGCTTTCGGTCGGGACATTTTGTAATTATCTGGGACGCCGATTACGCAACTTATCAGCACCGCTTCATGCTCTTCAATAATATTCTCAAGCGCGGCGGGGTAGATGTTGTAGCCAGAGCTTATAATCAGCCGTTTCAGCCGGCCTTTGAAGTATATAAAGCCGTCAGAATCCATTGTGCCCAGGTCACCTGTGTGGAGCCAGATTCTGCCGTCCGGGTGAGTTTGCAGAGTCTTCTCATTCTCCGCCGATTCACCGTCATAGCCTTTCATCACCGTTGGGCCGGAGACGGCGATTTCGCCCTCTTCACCGTATGGCAGCTCATCCTGAGAATCCGGGCGGACAATTTTATACATCATATCGGGATACGGCACGCCGATGCTACCCTCTTTATGGAAATGCCTCGGTGTCAAACAGCTGGCGGTCACAGATTCGGTCATGCCGTAACCTTGGCGGATTTGCTCTTCTGAGCCGTGGTCTTTCAGGAATTGATCCACTTTGCGCTTGAGTTCGATCGTCAACGAGTCCCCGCCGCAGAACACGCCCATCAGTTGCGATAAGTCCAATTTTTCGATGCCCTTCAGCCGCAACAGCGCCTCAAATAACGTCGGCACGCCGGGGATATAGTGCGGACGGTGTTTTTTTAAGAGCTTTGCGTAAGATTCAATTGAAAACTGCGGGACAAGTATACACTGCGCCCCGTGCATCAGTGTCGTGTGAATGCACACGCCGAGGCCGAAGCCATGGAACACAGGCATGATTGCCAGCATTTTGTTCCCTGGAATAACGCAGTCACCAGCTGCGGCCGTCTGCATTGCAAGGGCATTGAAGTTCAAGTTCGTCAGTAGAATCCCTTTAGAGTCGCCGCTGGTTCCGCCGGATTGTAGAATCGCCGCGACGTCGTTGGGGTCGGAGTGTGCCGCCAGCTCGCCGTGATATTTCCTGCCGCGTTCCAGCAGATCAGTATAACGCAGAATTTCGCCGCCGGAGGGCCGTCTCTCGATCTTGCGGCCTTTTGTTAGCCTGTACAGCGGTTTCTTGATGCCGGACAGACCGTCTTCAACCCCAGCAAGGATCAGCGTTTTGGCGGTAGTCTTTGGCAGAATCGACAATAAATTCGACGCGAATTGATCCAGCGTCATCACCGCCACGCTTCCGGCTTTCTCCATATACCGGCGGATTTCCTCCGGCGCGGACAGCGGGTGGATCATATGTGCAATCGCGCCCAGCAGATTCAACGCATATAGCATGACGACTGCCTGCGGTGTGTTGGGCATACAGATTGTCACACGCGCCCCACGGGCGATACCGCAATCAGCCAGTCCGCGCGCGCATAAACGGATATCATCCGCGAGAGTCGCGTAAGTTGTCTTGATCCCGAAGAAATCAAGCGCAGCATGGGTTGGATATTTCTCTGCGGCATCAAGCACAATCTGCGCCATAGAACCCGCCGGATATGTCAGGGTATGAGGCACATTGCCATAATGCGCAAGCCACGGCGCGGGAGTGGTCATAGTGAGCCTCCTTTGAGTTGGTATGGGTATTATATCACAAAAGCTAGAGGTTGACAATAAGGACAGCCCCCTTCGTGCGCGAAGGGGGTTTGGGACGGGGGAACAAACTTTCCCGAAACCTTGTTCCTAACTATTGCAATCCCCCAATCCGGTCAGTATACTTTGGAACACTCGCCAAAAAGGAGGGTTCGCGCCATGAGGGTCAGCAAGAAACTAATCGAGTTTGAGGAAAAGATAGACGCCTATTTTCTCAAGTGTGAGCTTGGGGAAATATATCCGGATGAGGCGGGGCTTATTTTGCACCTGGGGATTTCGCGTGAAGTCTATGAGAAATACAGGGACAACGAGGGCGGCGCGTATGGCGGATTTTCACGCGTTTTGGAATCTGCCCGGCTGCGGCGTGAGAGCGTTATCACTCGGGGGATTTACTCGTCCTCTGGATCTTCGGGGAGGATTTTCCTGGCCCGGCAGCCTGCGAACGGCGGATTGTCGGACAAACTCCCGCCGGATAACAAGAAACTCAGTATTGAGGTGCTGTTAAATTCAGACACTCCGGGGGCGTTTGATTGATGCCGAAAATAACAATTGACCTCGGCGTGCCGAATCCCAAGCAGGAGCTGTTCTATAAATCCCGCGCGTTGTACACAGCTTATGGCGGGGCGAAAGGCGGGGGAAAGACTCACGCCGTGCGGGTGAAAGCCACCGGCGGGGCGCTGCGATGGCCGGGGATTAGAATACTTATAATCCGACGCACGTATCCGGAATTGCAGCAGAATCACATAGAACCGTTTCTGAGGCTGATTCCGAAAGAAGCCGCAACCTACAACGGCACGCAGCACACGCTGTATTTTACCAACGGATCAGTCATCAAGTTCGGGCACTATCAGACAAGTACGGCTGAGCGGGAATATCAAGGCATGGAGTACGACTGGATTTTTGTGGATGAGGCGACCCAGTTTACAGAGCGGGACTTCCGCTACTTAGGCGGCTGCTTGCGCGGGATGTCCGGCGCACCGAAGCGGTTTTACATCACATGCAACCCCGGTGGGGTCGGCCACAGCTGGGTGAAGCGATTGTTTATAGACCGGGATTTCCGAGCCGGGGAATCGCCCAGCGATTACGCGTTCACCTTCGCCTCGGTGGAGGATAATAAAGAGCTGCTGCGCGTCTCCCCCGGATACTTGCAAATGCTGGACAGCTTGCCGGAGAATCTGCGCCGAGCCTATCGCCATGGGGATTGGGATGCATTGGCGGGTGCGTATTTTGCTGAGTTCGATTTATCACGGCATGTTGTGGAGACGGCAATAATCCCCGATGGCTGGGTGCGCGTGAGGGCTTTCGATTACGGTCTGGACGCCTTGGCTTGCATCTGGGTGGCAATCAGCCCATCGGGGCGGCGGGTGGTGTATCGTGAGGTCGTGCAATCGGGTCTGGTTGTATCCGATGCGGCGCAGCTGATACGTGACTGTACGCCGCCGGATGAGCGGATATCTGCGACATACGCGCCGCCCGATATGTGGATGAGGCAAAAGGACACAGGCAAGACGATGGCGGAGCTGTTCTTCCAAAATGGCGTGCCAATAGTCCGCGCGGTGAACGCCAGAGTTCAGGGCCACATGCAGATAAAAGAAGCACTGAAAATCCGTGAGGACGGCAGGCCGGGCCTTGTGATTTTCAAAGGCTGCCGGGAATTGACCCGTGCGTTGCAGACGATTCAGGCGGATGAGAAGAATCCGTCCGACTGCGCAACGCAACCGCACGACATAACCCACGCGGTAGACGCGCTGAGATACTTCTGCATATCGCGGGAGGTTGCGGAGGCGGGAGGCGTTGAAGAATCGGTGTTTGGAGATGCAGGGGGGATATTGGAGTATGGGGTGTAGGGGCGCGCATTGCGCGTCCGCCGTACCCCTCTGTCCTGTAGGGGGACGCAGTCCTCTGTGTCTCGCGGCCCCCGTCCAAACCCCCGTCCCCGCCGGCACACCGCCACAAAATACCACGGACGGCCAATGGCCGCCCCTATATGACGGGGGATGTCCCCATCATCCAACCACGGCGTACCGAGGTCGTCGCGCCCTACGCAATAAATGCAACACACAAATTACAACATAAGGAGGAGCACAACATGCAACTAATAGCAATGGCAACGGTCAACGGATTATTCTTGGCGATTCTGGTTCTGGGGGTTCTGCTGGAGAAGCGGATACAGCGGCTGGAGGCGGTGCACGAAAATGTGGCAGAGGTGCAGGCGCGGCTCAAAGAACTCGAAGCGCAGGAACCTGCGCCCGCCGCAGAACAGCGGTTCACACAAGGCATGGAGAACATTCTGAATTATACGTTGAGGCTCCCGGGCGAAAATCAAAAACAGGAGGGTGAAGAATGAAGCATGAAATTATCTGGAAAGAGTACGAAAAAGCGTTGCGGTTCAATGAAGCGCTGGGCCTGAACGAGACGATACGCAATAATGAGAACTTTTTCGTTGGCAAACAATGGGAGGGTGTCGAAGCCAACGGATTGCCGACGCCAGTGTTCAACTTTCTCAAACGCGTGGTGCTATTCACGGTGTCGAGTCTTTCGGCTGGGAACATAAAAATGGCCGCGTCCCCGATGGATGGGGAGCGGCGCGAGACGGAGGGTATCGCGAATGTCATCAATGAAGCGTTTGATAGATTGTTTGAAATCAACAAACTGAGTTCGTTAACCCGCGAGTTCATGCGCAACGCCGCCGTGATGGGCGACGGGTGCCTGTATACATACTGGGACGCGGATGCGCCATCCGGCGGTGCGATTGTCACAGAGGTTGTTGAGAACAACAGGGTCTTCTTCGGTAATCCGAATGACAGGAAAGTTGAACGCCAGCCGTACATAATAATTTCCCGCCGGGAGCTTGTGGAAGCGGCTAGGGCGCGCGCAAAAGCCAACGGCGTGACGACGCATGCGGAAATTGTATCCGACGAGGACGCGCGGGAGCTGCCGAGTCAGCTGGAGGCGGATGACAAAGTGACGGTTCTGTTAAAACTCTGGCGTGAGGACGGGAAAATCCACGCCTGTGAGAGTACGCGGAAGTCAGTAATCCGCCCGGCGTGGGACACGGGCCTGCGTCTCTACCCGGTGACGTGGATGAACTGGGATTACATTCAGGATTCATACCACGGACAGGCCATGCTGACCGGGCTGATTCCGAATCAAATTTTTATTAACAAGCTGTTTGCGATGAGCATGATATCGCTGATGACGACGGCGTATCCAAAAGTGGTGTACGACAAGACGCGGATATCGCGCTGGGACAACCGCGTCGGCGCGGCGATACCGATCTCCGGCGGGGACGTGCATAGCGTGGCGCGGATAATCGACCCCGCGCATATCTCGCCGCAGATTGCACAGTTTATTGAGCTGTCGGTCAGTTATACCCAGACATTCCTCGGTGCGACAAGGGCGGCATTGGGGGACGTGCGGCCGGACAACACATCGGCAATCATCGCGCTGCAAAACGCCTCCGCCGTGCCGAACGAGCTGACACGGCAGAATTTCTATCAATGCATAGAGGATTTGGGGCATATCTACCTGGATTTCATGGCGGGGTATTACGGCGTGCGGACAGTCCATTTGCGCGGCGGGAAGCAGACGTTCGACTTCTCCAAACTGCGGGATGCCCGGCTGTCGCTTCAGTTGGATGTGGGCGCGGCATCGTACTGGTCGGAAATCACATCGCTGCACACGCTGGAATCCCTGCTGGCACATGGGAAAATAGACATAGTGGATTACTTGGAGCGGATCCCGAACGGGTATATCGCGAAGAAGCAAGAGCTGCTGGATAAGCTGAGGGCGGGAGACGGGCAAGCCGCGATGTAGGGGACGATGGCAATCGTCCCGAATACAGATTGCCAAACGGGCGGATTGCCATCCGCCCCTACAAGGCCGCAACAACGAACATGTCCAACCGGCGCGTAATCCGACCACGGCGCGCCGAGGGCATCGTGTCTTAAAATTCACACGGAGGAACACCACTTACAATAAAACAACGGGCGGCAATTTGCCGCCCCCACAGACTAACCTCTAATCTCTATAAATCCGCTGATGATATCGACGGCTTCCACGACAAGCTCATCCGGTGCGCGTTCTACAAAAGTCGCGCCGCGCTTTTTCAGATTCAGCACCTTGGCTTGTCCGCACATCACAACGCCGGATGTTTTTGTCCGTTTGTCCAGTTTCACGCTCAAGGGACCTGCCCTGTCCGTAGTGATTATGGGGCAGACCATCGCCGATGGACTTATAAAGACGTTGAAGGCGTTGCCGCTGACCACAAGTGCCGGCACATATTCTTTCTGCTTCGTGCCTGCGTTCGGTTTTATCCAGATTATATCTCCCTGCTGTGCTTGATAGGCCATTAAAAAACCTCACCCCTAACCGGCGGGTCGGTATCCCATTCGTCCACGGCGTGTTCGCCATCAAACCCGGCTAGTCTTTCTTCAATCGTTTTGTGTTCCGTGTCGTTGCCTTTTTTTATAGGCACTATCTTCGGCGCGGAAAAACCGTCCAGCAGATCACGCATTGCTTTCGGTGAAAAGAGTGCGTTGCCGAGGTTCGCTCTCTTATTAGATTTCATAAAAATCACCCCTATCCCGCAGTATAAACCAATCAATACATAATTGTCAATTGTACATTGTCAATTGAAAACGCCCCACCACGGGCATAAAGGAGGATTTTACACATGGAAGAGAACATAACAGCAGAAATCCGCGAGGAAGAGGCGGAGTTTTGGTACTCAGACCAAGAGGCCGAGACTCCCACAGACGATTGGGACGAATCTGACATGCCGGACATACCAGCGTCCGAGGTTGAGGAAAGTCTCTACAAACTCAAGCACCTGGGGCGGGAATATAACATCCCGCTGCCGGAAGTGCTCTCCCTAGCGCAGAAGGGGATGGATTATGACAGAATTCGCGCGCGGGCGGATTCGCTGATGCTGGAATCCACCGCGCTTCCAGGTGAGCCGCCAAACCAAGGCGCCGCCCGCCGCGACAGCGAGATTCTGGAGTTTATCTCCGTATACCGCGACGTCACGCCGGAGGATATCCCGCCGGAAATCTGGGAAGAAGTCAACCAAGGCCGGTCGCTGCTCTCGGCTTACCAGGGCTATGAGAATCGACAGCTAAAGGCGATGATTGAGGCGGGCGCAAGAGATCAAGAGAATCGCCAACGCTCCACCGGCTCCCGCGCCACGGCTGGCAACTCGCGTGAGCGAGGGGAAGTTGAGGGGGATTGGTATGGCGACAGATAACAACTAGCAAATAACAACGGGGCCATCCCCCTTCCCCCTTCGTGCGCGAAGGGGGCCTGAGACGAAGGACGGGGGTTAGACGTAGGGCGCGGCAACCTGACGCGCCGAGGGTTTGTCTTATACTAGGAGGGCGTCGGGTCGCCGCCCCCTAGAGGCCCAAAACCCCCTTCACGCATGAAGGGGAAGGGGGATGCCCCCCACAAACAAGAAAGGATGACACATATGTCCACAATAAACTACACAACCAAATATTCCCCGCTGATTGCGGATCGTTTTAAACTACAATCATTTACCGACAAATACGCCGGTAAGAAATTCGACTTTGACGGGGCGCAGACTGTTATTGTCTACACCATCGACAAAGTCACGCTGAACGACTATAACCGCACCGCCCCGCAGTCGAGGTTTGGGACGGTTAACGAACTTGGTGACACAAAACAGGCGATGACGCTGACGCAAGACAAGGCGTTCACGTTCTCCATTGACCACGGCGTCAATTCGGACCAGCTGAACATAAAACATTGTAACGAGCAGCTGAAATCCAACTGGGATGAAGTCTGCACGCCGGAGATTGACAAGTATCGCATTGAAAAATGGTGCGCCGGTGCGGGAATAACTGCCACAGGCCCCGCGCTGACACGTGAGAACGTCGTCGAGACTGTTCTGCGGGCGTCTGCCGAGATGTCCAACAAGTTTGTGCCGAAGCAGAACCGTGTGCTGTTCATCGCGGAATCTGTATATATCCTGACCAAGCTTTCACAGGAGATTGTCGGCATCGACACGCTGGGTAAAGAAGCGGTGTCAAACGGCGTCGTCGGCAGACTTGACGGCATGGATATCGTTGCCATTCCGGACGCGTATCTGCCTGATGGCGTGAGCTTCCTGATCAAGCACAAAGACGCGACTGTTGACCCGATGAAACTGAAAACTTTACGCGTGCAGAAAAATCCGCCGGGTATTGACGGTGACGTGGGCGAGTGCAGGTTCTACCACGATTCGTTTGTGTTGGACAGCAAGGTCAACGGCCTGTACCTGTACACGGCGGTTTAAGCCTATGGCAACGGCGCAACATGTATTCAATATCAGCATGGCGCTGATGGATGAACTCAGCCTGTCAGAGGGGCAGCCGGTTCACGCTGAGACGCGGGATTACCTGCTGCGGACGCCGAAGATTCTGACAGTGCTGTGTAACGAGCTATACAAATTCTCCGACACTTGGGAGAAGTCAGAACCCGGAACTCGCCCGGTGTACGCAGAAGTGACCGGCATGGAGCAAGAGCTGGCGCTGGATAGTTTTATCACTGACACGGTGCTACCGTACGGATTAGCCGCGCACCTGTTGGCGGAGGAATCGCCGAGTCTTGCCTCGTTCTTCCTGCAGCGGTATCAGGGGCTGATTTTCAACCACGGCGGCGCGATTCCGGTGGTGACGGAACCGATACGAGACTTGTACGGCGGGGTTTGATTCAATTGACGGTTGATAATTGAAAATGTAGGGCACGGTGGACATCCCCCTTCCCCCTTCGTACGCGAAGGGGGCTTAGGACGAGGGCCGGGAATAGGGAACGGCCTTCTTTCGGCCTTCGTCTTCCGTCTCAAGCCCCCTTCGCGTACGAAGGGGGAAGGGGGATGTCCGTCCTACATGGAAAGGAGGTAACCCATATGGCAAGAATACAACCGAACCCCGGTGTCAGCGTCATGCGTATCAACAGCTGGCTGGGGGTAAATGAACACCCGGACGGCGACACGGAGTTGCGGCCCGGTGAGGCGGCGGAAATGATCAACTTCAGGATAACGAAGGACGGCAATCTGCAAATACGGCCCGGGATGAGGACGGTGCATTACGCACGGGCGTGGCCGGGGCCGATCCGCGGAGTTTGGCACGGGCGGGTCAAAGGCGCGGCAGTTACCGTGTTCGCCGCCGGGGGCAGGATCTGGACGTTTGATTTCAGCACCGCCGAAGCGACGGAGATCACGGCGGAAACGGTCACAGACGGCGCGACTACATTTTTCGGATTTGCCCGGAAGCTGTATATTATGACAGGACATGAATACCTGGAATGGGACGGCGACGGCCCGGTTCGGCAGGTGGAGGGATACAGGCCGTTGGTCAGCCTGTCTCGCCATCCGTCTGGCGGCGGGTCGGAGCTGGAACAGATCAACAAACTCACCGGCAAACGGCGTGTGCGGTATTCACCGACGGATGAGATACGGGTCTATCAACTGCCGGAGCGTGACATCAAAAGCGTGGATTACGTCCGCGACCTTGCTGCCGGGGCGGATATTGACTCCGATAGATTTACGGCGGATTTGGTAAACGGCATTATAACGTTCAATTTCACACCGGCGAACGGGATCAACACAATAGAGATCGGCTACACGGCGGGGACAGACTTTCGCCGCGAGGTGGAGGCGAAGCGGTTTGCCGAGTTCTTCAACGGCGGGGCAGACAATCGTGTGTTTATCTACGGAGACGAATCCAACAAAGCGCTGTACACGGGGCTGGATACCGCCGGGAATCCGCGTGCGGACTATTTCCCAGATCTGAACGTCTTGGACGTTGGCACGGCGAATACGCCGATAACTGCAATGATCCGCCACCAGGACAGGCTGGCGGTTTTCAAGACCGACAGCGCCTACACCGTTCAGCACGGCGTGATAACCCTAGAAGACGGCCGGGCGATTCCGGCGTTTTACGTCAGCACCGTCAATCGTTCAATAGGCAACGCCGCGCCCGGGCAGGCGGAGCTTGTGCAAAACAACCCAAGGACTCTGTTCAACTCCGCTGTGTACGAATGGAGCCATCAGGCAATACAGACGCTGACGCAGGACTCGCGCCAGTCGCGCGTAGTCTCCCGCCGTGTTCACGCCACGTTGAGCGCTATGAATCTGAAAAATGCCGTGACGTTCGATGATAACGAGCGGCAGGAATTTTACATAATTGAGGATGGCGTCGCCGTGGTCAACAACTATATGACCGATACGTGGTTCATCTACCGGGATTTCGACATATCTCACCTGTTCACGGTGGACGGCGGATTATATGGTACGACGCGTGACGGTGACATCGTGCGGATTTCCCGCGCCCACACAAGCGATAACGGCAGGGCAATCCATGCGCGGTGGGTATCAGGTTCGATAGCCTTCAACAGAGATTGGCAGCGTAAGTTCGTCTCTCGCCTGTTTGTGACGATGAAGCCGGAGGCGAGGTCGTTCATCCGCGCCGGAATCCGCACGAACAGGAGTCAGCGCATCATGCGGACAATAAGCCAGGGACTGATAACGTTCAAAGACGCAAATTTCAGGCACTGGAGCTTTGGCGCAAACCGCCAGCCGCAGACACGACGGCTGCGAATCCGGGCAAATAAGCTGACATATCTTCAGCTGGAGTTTGAGAGTAATTCAGACTGGAACACGGCAACGATTCTGGCAGCCAGTATGCGCGTTATGTACTCGAGAGAGGCGCGGTAGGGGGATGTGTTCGCCTTCCCCGGTTCCACGGACGGCCAATGGCCGCCCCTACGGGACGAGGGAACCACCCCATCGGCTGCACCGCCGAGGAGAATGGGGATTTCGACGCACGCGGCAAATGCGTACCAACCCTGTAGGGGCGATTATTAGTCGCCCGCAGAAGTCCGTTGCGTTGGAGAAACACATTGCGGCTCCGGCGAACAGTAGACGCAGGCGTGGCGGGCGGCAGATTGCCGCCCCTACAACACCCCCACTAACAACAAAGGAGTTGACTAACATGGATATACAACGATTAAATGAAGACATGAACATTATTTCCGTGTTGCCGGACGAGCCTAATTCCGTCGGCGGATTATCGGCCGATGAACTGAAGGCCCGGTTCGACAGGGCGGGGAACGTGCTTAAAGATTACATAAATGATTCGCTGGTGCCGGATGTGGAACGGGAGATCGTCGCTGAAACGGGGCGGGTCGTCGTCCAAAGCGGCAACATGCCGCCGGGCGGTGCGGCGGGACAGATTCTACGCAAACGGTCGGACACCGATTTTGACTGGGAGTTTACAATGCCGCCAAGGCCGGGGGCCTGGGAGCTGATTCAAAGCTATACAACCGCCGGGACGTACACATGGACGGCACCGAACCTGCATGAAGACGGCCGCGGGTACGAAATCGGCGTTTTCATAGTCGGCGGCGGCGGCAGCGGTGCTGTAGGAGCCGTGGGGGCTATAGGCGGTGTGAATGAGCACCAATACCTTGCCTTGTCCGGCGGGGCATCTGGTGAAACACGTGTGTTATACAGCACCGTCACTCCGGGACAATCTATTCCTTTAGTTGTCGGACAAGGCGGCGCTGGTCGTGAAATACTTAATATAGTTGCAGCTACTGGGATAGCCCAAGACGGCAACAACGGAGGCGCCAGCGCATTCATGGGAATTACCATAGACAGCGGACAGGGCGGAATAGGCCGACGGAGTGGGCCTGGGCCCGGTGTAAATATCGCAGCGCCGGGGGCGTCCGGCGGACAGGGTTCGGATGCTGTATCAGCAGCGGTTGTTGAGTTTCCAAATACGCAAGTTCTTGAGAATGTACGTAATATTCGACAGGTTGCACCCGCAAGGGGTGTATCTACCGTGCCTAGATACATACATGCCGGCGGCACTACTGTTGCACAACTTGCCGCTATTGGATTGCTGCCCGGAGGTGACACGATTCCGGCGATGGCGTTGAATCCGTTTACCGGTGAATATCTTCTGGGAGCGGGCGGCGGCGCGGGGACTTGGCAACCGGTCATCGGTGCTACCGGACGTTCTGGCTGGATGCAAGAGGGTTTTGCCTTCGGTGACGGAAAACGCGCCGGTAACGGTGCGGCGCAGTGGAGCGCTGCGGTGCAAGATACTATCGGCGGCACAGCCACGGCCGTCGGCAGCGGGGGAGGATCCGCCGCGTCATACGCCCAAGTTGGCAGACTTGCCCGTTCCGGCGCGGGTGCCGATGGCGCGGTATACATTTACGTGAGGCAACGAATATAATGAAAAAGCTGTTCGAGAACATCGCGAATCTGCTAAAAATAAAAACGCTTGTCACGATTGCCGCGGTGTTTGTGTTCATCGTAAAGTCGCTGAGAGGCGAAATCGAGACCGACAGTATAATGCTTGTCGTTGGCACCGTCACGGCGTTCTATTTTGGTACGGTGTCGGATAAGAAATTGTAGGGGTATCGGAGACATCCCCCCTTCCCCCTTCGTGCGCGAAGGGGGCTTGAGACGAGGATCCCAGGGGGTACGCTCATACAGGGTTGCTGCACCACGGCGCGTCAGGTTATCATGTCCTAAAAAATTCCCCTACATTGGAGGGGTGGTGCCCTCGTCCCCGTCCAAAGCCCCCTTCGCGCACGAAGGGGGAAGGGGATGTCCTTTTATTACGATTACAAACAAACGAGGTGAAAATATGAACTCACAAGCGGCAAAGATCATTGCCACGGCCAGAGGCCACCTGGGTACTCGGGAATCCCCGCCGCACAGCAACAATGTGCGATTCAACACGGCGTATTACGGCCGGGCAGTATCCGGACCCGCGTTCCCGTGGTGCGTTGTGTTTGTGTGGTACGTGTTCCGCGAGGCGGGATTATCGCACCTGTTTTTCGGCGGGGAGCGCACCGCCTCTTGCGGGGCGCTTGTCACGTTTGCGCGGCGGCACGGGTTGTTCCGCACCAGCGGATTTGAATCGGGCGATCTAGTCTTCTTCGACTGGTCCGGCAGACGCACAACGGCGCAGCATATGGGAATTATCACAGAGGTTCGCCAATCCGCCGTCGTCTCGATTGAGGGCAATACGTCAATCGGCAACGACTCAGATGGCGGAGAGGTGATGGAGAGAACGAGATCTTTCCAATCAATCGTCGGGGCATACCGCCCCGAATATGAGGAGGATGAAGAAGTGGATATAGATCAATTGCGAAGAGAACTCACCGCTCTCAGCGGCACCGGCAACGATTCCAGCGGCTGGGCAACTGGCGCGGTGGAGAAGCTCACAGACATGGGCCTGTTCAACGGCGACGGACAGGGCAACTTCGGCTGGGGCCAGCTGGTAACAAGGGAGGCGCTGGCACAGGTGCTGTATAATCTGCTGGCTGCGCTGGAGAAAAGGGAGTAATGTTGTAGGGGGCGGTTGTCGGTCGCCATTCCACCGGCCCTCCGTGGTATTTAGACAGCGGACGCGCAATGCGCGCCCCTACAAACCACCACACAAGAAAGGAGCCACAAAACATGGCAACAGGATTTGCGACAAGCCAATCTCAGCAGGCGCTGCAAAACGCGTGGCATTCAGCGAATAACAGACAGCAGGAGGCGGAGCAGGCGAGGCGGGACTCCGCCCGGGCAGAGTCGGATTGGCTGCGGTCTCCGCAGCCCGCTCCCGCTGTTTGGCCGGGGCAGAGCTTCAGCTCGGCCGCACCCGGATTTGGTGGCGGCATCGGCGCGACATTGCGGGAACCCACATCTGCCTCGGAGCACATCAACAGAATGTTCGACGCGAAAGAGCAGGCGAATCTGAACGCGTTGCGTGCCGCGTTCGACCAAAACGTCTTGACTTTAGATGCCGCCAGAGCGCCGGTCGCGCGGGAGTTCGGCGACGCGAGAAATCAGGCCGCCGCCCAAAGTGCGATTCAGCGGGCGAATTTTCACGAATTTGCCGCCGGGCGCGGCCTGAACAGCGGCGCGGGCGGCCAGGCGTATCTGGCAATGAACAACGCGCTGCAAGGCAATCTATCGAATCTGCGGCAGCAAGAGGCAGAGGTGATAGCGGCGATAAACTTGGAACGCGCGAAGCTGGAGACGGCATACCGGAACGATGTGGCTGGCGCGATAGCCTCCGGCAACCTAGCCCGCGCGCAGGCGTTGTACGAGGACTTTGTACGGGTGGATAATCTGCTGGTATCGGTGTCCCAGAATCAGGCGGACTTGGACCTGCGAACGTGGCGCGCACAGATGGATGCGGCGTTGGCAATGGCAAGACTGGCGACCTCGGCGAGGTAGATAATTCAAAAAAGGGAGGCTCTGTTTAACGGCAGAGTCTCTCTTTTTTCGCGCGATATTCGTCGGAATGCATCCCAAACCCCGTGTCCTGACTATAAACTTAAAATTAAAGCTTTACATTTGAAAAAAGAATAGTGTATAATCTACCATGTATGATTATGAATTAAATTTAATATATAAGGAGGCAAGAATATTGGCTAGATTCGACGTTTCAGACACCAAAGCACTGACAAAAGCTGTGGAAAAATACCTCGATGCCCTCGCCGGCAAGCTTATCTGTGCGCTACAGCTGTGGTACGAAGGTTTGGATGGACACGGAGTCCCCACGCCAGAAGAAATGCTGGCGATTGAAACCGCCCTGTCAAAAGCCCCGGGCTGGGCAGATGCCGGCATCGTGCGATACGAAAAATTCGGCGCACAAAAAAGTTATAAAAGAATATAACCGTACCCAGTAGGGGCGATTATCAATCGTCCGCGGGCGCATAATATGCGCCCCTGCAACGCTATTTATCAAACACGCAGAACGTGAAAGGAGAGAGTACAAATTGGCGAATACTATTATGATTCAGCATATGTTCAAAAAAGACGGATTCTACAAAGCGCCCGACGGCAAGGTGTACAAAATTGTTGTGTCGGAGATTTGGAATCTCCGGGCTTTTGAGATCCAAAACGGCAAGATGACGGGGCCGATGGTAAAAATCCACCCCGAGTCTGATTTGGCAAAATCTCTTGTGGAGGTAGAGTAAATGGCTGAGAAAATAACACACAGTATATGCGTCGGCGGGCCGATTGCGATTCACACGGTTGACGGCGTAATCCGCAGAATCCGGCCGGTTGTGCTGGATAACAATGACCCCAAAGGCTGGACAATCAAAGCTAGAGGCGAGGAATTTACCCCGACCCGCAAATTGCAGCCCGGCTTTATCGCCATGACCGAAAAGAACAGGGCGTATTCATACGACAGGATACGTTACCCGATGATTCGCGAAGACTTTGTTGAAACCCCGGACGGACAGAACCGCAACACGGAAATGCGCGGCAAATCCGGATACCGCAGAGCGTCCTGGGATGAAGCGCTGGATCTTATCGTGCGCGAGATTAAGAGAATCCAAGGCATGTATGGCAAAGAATCCGTCACCGCGATGACGTCATCTCACCACAGCTGGGGCAACGTGGGGTACAAGCTATCGACTTTCGCCAGATTTTTCCGTATGCTGGGATACACCGAGGTTAAGGACAATCCCGACTCTTGGGAAGGCTTCACCTGGGGCGGCCCGCACACTTACGGTTATTACTGGCGTCTTGGCGGAACGGAAGCGTTTGATCTGTTGGAAGACGCGTTGCAGAACGTTGAGACGATGATCATGTGGTCGCACGACCCGGATACGACTCGCGGCGGGTACGCGGGCAACGAATCTACCATGTGGCGGCACTGGCTGAATGACCTTGGCGTGCAGTTTATATATATTGATCCGTTCAACAACTTCTCTTCCGTCAAACAAGCCGATAAATGGCTGGCTCCGCGCCCCGGAACTGACGCTGCATTGTGCGAAGCAATCGCATATGTTTGGCTGACTGAAGGTACGTACGACAAAGAGTATATCGCAAAGCACGGCCACAGGTTTGACGAATGGTGCGACTTCATCCTCGGTAACGGCGCGGATCGCTTGGCGAAAACACCGAAATGGTGTGAAGCTGAGACCGGAATCCCGGCGGCTGACATCAAGGCGATGGCCCGCAGATGGGCATCAACGAAGACCATGGGCGGCTCCGGAATGCGCGGCGGCTTCGGCGGTGTTTGCCGTACAGCCAACGGCACAGAGTTCGCACGGACGATGATGCTCTTATTCGCAATGCAGGGCATGGGCAAACCCGGCCAGAACGTCTGGAGCGGCTCGACAGGCGCCCCGATGGATTACGACTTCTGGTTCGGCGGATATTCAGACCCGTTGGCGCAGATTGCCAATGAGCCGATTGCCGACAAAACGGCGGTCAACAGCGTGACTCAGAAATTGTACAGGACAAACCTGCCGGAAGCGATCCTGAACGGCCATTACGAATGGTACGGCGAAGGTTTCTGCGGCGGTGGAATTGACCTTGAATTTACAGAGCATATTTATCCGGAACCCGGATGCAGCAAAGTCCACATGTTCTGGCGTTACGGCGGTACGTTCATGGGAACCATGCTTGATACCAACAAATGGGTCAAGATGTACCAGTCTTCAGAGCTGGAATTCGTCGTCAACCAAGACATCCACTTCCATGGTGAAGCGAGATTTGCCGACGTGGTGCTCCCGGCGTGTACGAATCTGGAGCGGTATGATATCGGTGAACTCTGCAACTCCGGCAACGGCGGATATCAGTCTCACTCACAGACCGGTAACAGCTGGCAGATCGTTGTATTCCAAGACAAAGCGATTGAGCCGCTGTGGGAATCGCGTTCCGACTACTGGATATTCGCGGAGACCGCCAAGCGCCTTGGCTGGGGTGAAGAGTTCACCGAAGGCCGCACTGAGCTTGACTGGTGTAAACGCTTCTGGGAAAAATCCGACCTGTGCGACAGAATCAGCTGGGAAGATTTTACGAAGAAGGGCTATTATATAGTCCCAGTGCCGGAAGACAGAATCCGCCGCCCGGGCTTCTGCTGGTTTGCCGAAGGCTATGCCTGCGACACACCGAACCACAAGCCGTTCCAAGAGGAAGGCAAGCTCGGCACATTTACCGGCAAGTTCGAGTTCGTTTCGGAATCCCTGCTGTATTGGGCACCGCATGATGAGGCGCGGACGCCAATTGCGAGCTATAAACGCTCCTGGGAAGGCCATCACTCAATCAAAGCCCGTAAATATCCGTTCCACCTGATCTCACCGCACCCGAGATTTGACTATCATACACAGCACAACTCATCAACCCCGTGGTTCTGGGAGATTCCGGAGAACCGCGAGTATATAAACGGCAACCCGTATCTGGTGGCGAGAGTTCACCCGGAAAAAGCCGCTGAAAAAGGCATTAAAGACGGCGATATTATTGAGCTGTTTAATGAGCGCGGCTCAGTCCTCTGTGTGGCTCGCGTGACATACCGTGTTGAGGTGAACACAATCCACGCGTACGGGTCATCCGGCGTATACAACCCCGTTGTCCCGGGCGAGATGTCGCAAGATATCGGCGGGTGCGTAAACGTGTTGACCCCCGGCCGACTGATGGGCGACATGGTCCCCGGAATGGCGCCGAACTCCACATTGATGGACGTACGGAAGCACGAAGATTGCCTGCCGCTGGGACAAATGTTCGAATACAAGCTGGACAAAGTCGCCAGAGGGTGACCTGGATGCCGAGACCTGCGTTGAGATAATCGAGGGACACGGGTTTGAGAAGATCCAGGCGAAAGTACGCAAAAGTTATCTGAAAGGAGTCGCGAAATGAGATTAGGTATCGCAGTTGACTCACGCATGTGCATGGCGTGTTACTGTTGCTTTATGGCCTGCAAAGATGAACATTGCGGGCATGATTCCGCCCTCTCGGCCGCGCAGCCGATGATGGGGCAAAAATGGATAGATGTCCGTGAGTGGGAGAGGGGCGACTCTTCCCGCCGCGTAAAAACAGCGTCTGTGCCGACACTGTGCGCACACTGCAAAGATCCGGCTTGTATGAAAGCCGCGAAAGACGGCGCCGTGTATAAGCGCGAGGGCGGAGTCGTTATTATTGACCCGGAGAAGTCAAAAGGGCAAAAGCAGATAGCGGACGCTTGCCCAATCGGTGTTGTGTATTGGAACGAGGAGCTTGAAATTCCGCAAAAGTGCACCATGTGCGCGGAGCTGTTGGAAGACCCGGAATATCTGTCGTATCTTGGCGACAGGTCGCTGGTAAAACCGAGATGCGTTGAAGCATGTCCGAATAAGGCGCTGATCTTTGGTGATCTTGACGACCCGAACAGCGAGATTTCAAAGCTGATCGCCAGTGAGAAAAACACCCCGCTTCCGGGGCTGGAAGATGAAAAAACTCTGGTAAAATGGCTGAACGTACCGACCGTGTATCTGGCCGGAACAGTCTATCAGCCGAAAGAGCTTGACGAAGTTCTTCCCGGTGCCGTCGTGAAACTTACCTGCCGCGAGACGGGAGAGACATGGCAGACCGAGTCAAACTATTTTGGAGACTGGGAAGTTGAATGGCTGCCGAAGAACAAGAACATTGAAATCGTGATAGAAGCGAAGGGATACAAGCCGGTAACATACTCGGCGTTCACCGATGCGGATCACTATGTGGATATGACGTATTTGGCAAAGGCGTAAACATTGCAGGGGCGCACATTGTGCGCCCCATTACGAAAGACATCCCCCTTCCCCCTTCGTGTGCGAAGGGGGCTTAGGACGGGAGACGAAAGAAACCACCCCGTCGGCTTCGCCGCCACCCCTCCAAGGAGGGGAATGGGACGAGAGCCCCGTAGGGCGCGGCAACCTGACGCGCCGTGGGTTTGTCTGCGATGAATTATAATGCGGGGCGTCGAGGACGCCGCCCCCTACAGGCCAAGCACCGCAACAAAAAACTAAATAAGGAGAATCACATGCGAGAAGTAGTAATAATAGATGCCTGCCGCACGGCTGTCGGTACCATCGGTGGGACGCTGAAAGACGTTTTGCCGGAAGAACTGGCGCGCACAGTTATCCAGGGAGTTCTGGATCGCACAAAGATAGACCCCAAAGAGATTGAAGAAGTCGTACTGGGGCATTGCCGCCAGTCTTCGGATAACCCGAATATCGCCAGAATCGCCGCGTTGCGCTGCGGGATTCCCGATTCCGTCCCGGCGTACACAGTCATGCGCCAATGCGCCTCTGCGATGACGGCTGTCGTCAACGCTGTGATGAGCGTGGGCTGCGGCGAGAATGACGTGGTAATCGCGGGCGGAACAGAGTCGATGTCCACAGCGCCGTTCTATGTGCGCAACATGAGATTTGGCGTCGGCACAGGCAATGTAACGTTTTATGATTCACTGGTGGAAGGCCAGTTCCAAAGCCAGCCGCAGGAGACTTACGGCGTGTTCAACATGGGCATGACGGCTGAGAACGTGGCGGATGAACTAAATATCAGCCGCGAGGATCAGGATAAATTTTCACTCCAGAGCCAAACCCGGGCCTTAGCCGCGATTGCGGAGGGGAAATTCAAGGACGAGATTGTTCCAGTGATAATCCCGCAGCGCAAAGGCGACCCGGTTGTTTTCGATACAGACGAATATCCACGTGCGACCACGCTTGAAAAGCTGGCAAAACTGGGCCCGGCGTTCCGCAAGGACGGGACGGTCACGGCCGGAAGCTCATCCGGGCGTAACGACGGTGCATCGGCAATGCTAATTATGTCGGCTGAAAAGGCAAAAGCGCTCGGCTTAAAGCCGATGGCAAAATTCGTATCCCATGCTACAACTGGCCTTGACCCGAAAATCATGGGCTTAGGCCCTGTCGAGGCTGTGAAAAAAGCGCTGAAGAGAGCGGATCTCACGCTCAACGATATCGAGCTGATTGAACTGAACGAAGCGTTTGCCGCGCAGTCGATAGGCTGTGTCCGTGAGCTGGGATTGAACGAAGAAATAGTCAATGTAAACGGCGGAGCGATTGCGCTGGGTCACCCGGTCGGTTCGTCAGGCTGCCGTATCATGGTCACATTGTTGCATGAGATGATAAAGCGCGGGAATAAGCTTGGGTTAGCATCGCTGTGTATAGCAGGCGGCATGGGTCAAGCGGTGATTATTTCGACTGACGTTTAACGGGACGGAATACAATTATGAAAGGAGCAAACATCAATGATATCATTTGATTTAACCGGCAAGACCGCTGTTATAATCGGCGGGGCCGGTGGATTGGGGCAGGCCATTGCCCAAGGACTTTGTGAGGCCGGGGCAAAAGTTATGATCTCCAGCCGTAAAGAGGATTCGCTGAAAAAAGCCAAGGCGGAAATGGAAGCGAGTTGCTGTAAAGAGGGCTGTGAGGTTCTGTACCATACGGCGGACGCGACTTCCGAAGCCGGAGTACAGGGACTTTTGGATGTCGCCATCAAGCAAATGGGCGGCGTGACTATCCTTGTCAACGCGCAGGGATTCAACAAAAAACAGGACGCGCTGGATTTCAATATCGACGATTTCAGGGCGATGCTGGAAGCGAATATCACCAGCTTTATGATCTCGGCAAAGCTATTCGGCCGTCACTTTAAAGAGAATGGATACGGCAAGATAATCAATCTGTCCAGCGTACGCGGCAAGATCGCCACATACGGCCCGGGCAATGCGGGATACTGCGCGACTAAAGGCGCGGTCGATATGCTGACAAAACAGCTGGCGTCCGAGTTCGGTCAATTCGGCGTGACAGTCAATGCGCTGGGACCGAACATCACAGCCACGCCGATGATGGTTCCGATATTCGAGAAACGCGCCGCCGACGCCGGTGTTTCCGTTGAAGAATATCTGGTGCAGCAAGGCAACGGCAACCCGATGCGCAAAATGGGAATGCCGGAAGACATAGTAGGCACAGCCATTTTCCTCGCCGCCCCGGCGTCCGACTTTATGACAGGCAACATCCTGTATCCGGACGGCGGATTGACGGCGATTGGCTAAACCCCTCCGGCACGCCGCAAAATAATAACGGACGCACCCTGTAGGGGCGGTCATTGACCGTCCGCGGTATGGGTTGCGTCCGTTTTTTTGGTTGTTGTATTTTGGGTTTGGGTCGTTCGACGGTCGGGGACATCCCCCCTTCCCCCTTCGTGCGCGAAGGGGGCTTAGGTCGAAGGACGGGAGTCGGACGGAGAAACGGTTCGCGCTGTAGGGCACGGCAACTTGACGCGCCGTTTACCCGAATCGCCCCCAAAATCATGGCGCGGGCGGATTGTCATCCGTCCCTACAATCCCGCCAACGTTTCACCGACCTTGTAAATATCCCCTGCGCCGACTGTCAGGATTATATCCCCCGCCCGCGCTTCGGCGGCGATTGCGGCGGTTAGGTCCGCCAGTGAATCGAAACTGCGGGAACCTGGGATGGCTTCCGCTAAATCCTTCGCCGATATACCCGACTCGTTTTTCTCGCGCGCCGCAAAAATCGGTGCTATCAGCGGGGATTCCATGCGGCGCAATTGCGTTACGAAGTCTGAGAACAGCGCTTTTGTCCTTGTATATGTGTGCGGTTGAAAGGCCAGAATCACACGGTTGTAGTCAAGGGGCAGCACCGCGTCCAGCAGTGCGCGAAGCTCCGTGGGGTGGTGCGCGTAATCGTCATATATAGCGGCTCCGTTACAGGTGCCTTTGTATTCAAATCGACGGGCGGCCCCGGTGAAGCTGGATAAGCCTCGTTCAATTGCCTCTGGCGGGATTCCGACGGTAATCGCGGCGGCGGCGGCGGCTAAAGCGTTTGACAGATTGTGCACCCCCGGGGTTTTCAGCGATATTCTGCAGAAGAACTCACCGTCCAGATGAACATCGCAAGACGGATTCAATCCGGTAGCCGATACATTCACACCGCGTACGTGTGAGTTTTCAGCCAAACCAAACGTCAAAAGCTCCCGCCCCAATGGTTCCAATGTGTCAAGTGTGTTCGGGTCGTCCGCGTTGCAAACTATCGCGCCCGAATCCGGGACAAGCGACGCGAACGTACGGAACGACTCTTTCAGAGCATCAAGCCCGGAGAAAAAGTCCAAATGATCAGCGTCGATATTTAAAATCACGGCGACTGTTGGCAAAAAGTTGTGGAATGAGTTATAATACTCACAGGACTCCACGACAATGACATCCCCGCCGCCGACGCGGTATCCGCTGCCGAGAGCCGGGAGGGTTCCGCCGATCATAACAGTCGGGTCACGTTCCGCCGCGAGAAAGATGTGCGTCAGCATTGACGTGGTTGTCGTCTTGCCGTGGACCCCGGCAACGCAGACAGCGTTATCATATCCGCGCATGATGTATCCCCAAGCTTGCGCCCGTTCAAAGACAGGAATCCCGTTTTTCCGTGCCGTTTGGATTTCTATATTATCATTCCGCGCCGCGGCAGTGCGTATTATGAATCCCGCAGCGCCCAAATTCTCCGCACTATGGCCGATGGATATGGGAATTCCAAGCCCCCGTAATCGGGAGACGTTTGGACTCTCTGCCATGTCAGAGCCGGACAGCGGGATTCCGCGAGTGTGCAAAATTTCAGCAAGCGCCGACATAGACACCCCGCCGATACCGACAAGATGGGCGTGTGCTCTGCTTTCAATGTATTGACCAATTTCCATCAAAACACCTTAATTCTTGTATTATAGAGTGTGCATGACCACCCCGTCGGCTTCGCCGCCACCCCTCCAAGGAGGGGGATGGGTCAACGTTGCACCAAAATTCCCCTCCTTTGGAGGGGCGCCCCGTCAGGGGCGGGGTGGTTCGTTCCTTGGTGCGGTGATTATTATAATACGTGAGGAAGCAATTAGCAATAGCGAGTATTGTATTATTTCAACGAAATTCAGGTGAAGCCATGACAAATTTCATTCTCCGCCGCCTTATTGGGTCCGGATTTTCCGCGTACTTGGTTGGCGGCTGCGTGCGGGACACGTTGTTGAAACGCCCGGTGACTGATTGGGACATCGCGACTTCCGCGAATCCTGAGGAAGTTGAACGGCTGTTCGACAAAACAGTCAAAACAGGCGAGCGCTTTGGGACAATCACAGTGATCCATGACGGTGTGCCGGTGGAGGTCACGACATATCGCCGAGACGGGATATATCGCGACAACCGCCACCCGGAGAGCGTAGCGTTCGGCGCAAGCCTGGACGAGGATTTACAGCGCCGCGACTTAACAATTAACGCAATGGCGATGACCGAATCGGGCGAAATAATCGACCCCATCGGCGGCCTGCGTGACTTAGAATTCGGCGTAATAAGGGCAGTTGGGGATCCGGAAACGCGTTTCGCCGAAGACGCGCTGCGTATGTTCCGCGCGTTCCGATTCAAGGCACAGCTGGGATTCACGATAGAGCGAGGAACACGACAGGCGATCCTGAAACACACGCACACAGCCGGCGCAATCAGTCCGGAACGGATTGCCGCCGAGCTGACGAAAACGCTGATGTCAGACAACCCCGGCGTTGTGTGGGAGGTCGTGGATGCGGGATTGCTGGCGGGATACGTACCAAAATGGCGAACCAAATCCGACGCACCATTTCCCCAAACCCATGTTGCATCTGAGGAGCCTATTAACGGACGGCCAATAGCCACCCCTACGGATGTCCTATCAACCCTCCCTCAATCCCACAACCTGCGCTGGGGTGTCTTCTGTGTCCTCCTTGGAGACGCAACAATCGCGCAGAAACTGCGGTTACCGGCGAAGACGCAAAAAATCGGCTTCGCTGCCGTACAAATCGCGCAGGCCGGATTCCCGCAGACGAGAGCGGGGATAAAATGTCTGCTTGCAATCCACCCGCCGGACGCGGTAAAATCCGCTGCCGCCGTGGGCGGGACGTCACAATCGGTGGATGAGATTTTGCAAAGCGGCGAATGTTACAAGATAGAACATCTTGCAATCTCAGGCCGGGACTTGCTGGACGCCGGAATCCCCGAAGGCCCGGAACTCGGTAAAGCGCTGCAAAAACTGTTGGAGCATGTGATAGATCACCCGGAAGAGAACGAAAAAGCCAAGCTTTTGCGGATGTTGAATGGCTGACAAAATAAACTTCATGCAAGCTGCGTTACACCCCGATGAATGAAAACGAGGTGTAAGTCCGGGATTGTTATGGTATACTTTATTGCGCACGGCATCAGGTCGGCTTTTTTTGCCGCTACG
>Ga0123355_10002314_pt1 | contig 26905 bp, 23 predicted proteins | sample TergutEmb28metaG_3_FD_89872 | JGI IMG/M metagenome (GOLD analysis project Ga0123355, IMG submission 89872) | Embiratermes neotenicus P1 segment gut microbial communities from Petit-Saut dam, French Guiana - Emb289 P1 | ecosystem: Host-associated > Arthropoda: Insects > Digestive system > Gut ... | reverse complement strand
GCTCGTATGTAGATCTTTTACGCTAAGCAGCATCGTTTTTCTCCTCATCCTCTTTGCTGGTGTCTGCATCCATAACCATAACAACACCATCACTATCCATAACAGTTTTTTCTGAAGCTGCTTTCGGTGCTCCTTTCGCGGTAAGTTCTGGTGGAGTCACCACCTTGTCACCTCTTGAGTCAAGAAGCGCCTGTCTTTTTGCCTTAATTGCTGCTTCCATGTCTTGGCCTAGATAGGCCTCTATAACAGCAGGATTCGATTGAATGTCTGCAGGCAAACCTTCTGCAATTAGTTTGCCAAAGTCTAGCACATAGATGTATTCTGCCAAGCTCATAACAACCTTCATGTCATGCTCTATCAAGAACACGGTGATGTTCAGTTCGTCACGAATGCGCAAAATCAATCTGTCGAGATCTGCGCTTTCAGACTCGTTCATGCCTGCCGCAGGCTCATCTAAGCAAATCAACTTGGGCTCTGTAGCAAGTGCGCGGGCAATCTCAAGACGACGTTGCGCGCCATAAGGCAAACTACTTGCAAGATCGTTAGCATGTTCAGTTAGACCAACAAAATCAAGCCATCGTTCAGAATCCTCTTGAATCTGTTTTTCTTCGCGCTTAAAGGAAGGAGTCCTAAAAGTTGCTGCAAAGGGACCAGACTTTGTACGAACATGACGTCCAACCATGACGTTCTCAAGTGCTGTCATTTCTTTAAACAGGCGGATATTTTGGAAGGTCCGGCTAATTCCCCAGTCAGCAATCACGTGTGGCTTTTTGCCAGAAACTGACTTGCCCTCAAATAATACTTCGCCCTCAGTCGGAGCATAAATGCCTGTCAGCAAGTTAAAAAAGGTTGTTTTACCCGCACCATTTGGACCAATCAGGGCAACAATCTCACCCTGCTTGACAACCATATTCACACTGTCTACCGCACGAAGCCCACCAAACTGGATAGTCGCATCATTAGCCTGCATTAAGTATGCTTCATCTGTCGCTGATACTCTGCTCATAGACTAAGCACCTCCCTTCGAGGCTGCGCTTGTAGATGCAGCACCATCATTTGGGTCTGGCTCATTGTCTTTGCCCAAGCCAAAGAGTGCATAGTTCTTTGGTTTCATAGGAATAAGACCCTTTGTTCTAAATATCATCATAACAACCATGAAAAGACCCAATAAGAGATTACGCAAATTCGAAACCAGGTCTGGAATTCCTTCGCCTATGTCTGCTAGATGATTCATTGCAAACCAGCGAATAAATTCTGGGAATCCTAAGATCAATACTCCGCCCAATATTACTCCAGGGATTGATCCCATTCCTCCAATTACTACTACAGCAAGCACTATTACAGAATTGAAGAAGTTGAACGGTTCTGGGGAAACTGCTCCCATCTGGAATACAAAGCAAGCGCCTGCGACACCTCCCCAAAATGAACCCAGTACAAATGCCCACGTCTTTGCTTTTGTGACATTTACACCCATAGCGGTAGCAGCGACCTCATCCTCGCGCATTGCAGCCCAGCTACGCCCTAGACGTGAATGGTCTTGACGGCGAATAACAATTACAGCAAGGATCAATACAAGCAAGATTACGTAGTACCAATACACATTCCTTGTTACCATAAAATGAAAGTTCAAGTCATTAATCGACCAATAGACAGTTTCGCGAAGCCAGTCAAGAAACGGCGGAGCAGGAATCGTTTCTCCCCTATTGGGAAGCCCCAGCATGCCATTTGTTAGACCGAATGGATTGTTTTGAATAGTAATTCGAACAATTTCACCAAAGCCAAGAGTTACGATTGCCAGATAGTCGCCACGCAGGCGCATTACAGGCAGTGATAACACCCAGCCAACAAGTGCAGCCATAAGTCCTGCGAATACCAGAGCAAAAGGAAATGTCCACATTTGCAAGGTTTCCCCAAGCAAGCTCGCAATAGGCACGGCAATAATCGCAGCCGAATAAGCACCTACCGCATAAAAGGCCATACGACCAAAGTCAAGCATTCCTGCATAGCCAACCAAAATGTTCAGTCCCAGTGCAGATATAGTAAACAATCCAATCAGAATCATTGAAGACAAGAGGTACATCTCGTTCATGCCCTGCAGATAGATTGGTGCAATTAGCAGGAAGACCAAAAGCAATATAAGTAATGCAACACTTAATGGGGACTTCTTCTTGCCGCTTGATTTAAACATTGGCTTTGCCATGCCGCCAAAAATCTTTTCGGCGCTTGACCCAGCTCCTTTTACTGCCTGATCCTCAAAGGCCGCAGTAGTGTTGCTAGATGTATGAGTAGAATTATTCATAATGTTACACCTTCTCTACTACAGATTCGCCAAGCAGTCCACCTGGTCTAAATATCAAGATCAAGATTAGAATTCCAAAGGTAAACGCATCGCGATACGCAATTGAAATGTAACCTGCTGCCAACGCCTCTAAGACGCCAATCAAAAAGCCTCCCAGCATAGCACCGCGCAGGTTTCCAATCCCGCCCAACACTGCCGCTGTAAAGGCCTTCATGCCAGGAAAGAGCCCCATGCTAAAGGTAAGAACACCGTACTTCATGCCAAAAAAGGTACCAGCAACAGCACCGAGTGCTGGACCGATAAAGAAGGTCAGTGCAATTACAGAGTTGATATTGATTCCCATTAAACCTGCTGCATCTTTGTCTTGTGAGGTAGCGCGCATTGCTTTACCAATGCGTGTCTTTGAAACAAAGGTATCCAAAGCAAGCAGGAGAATAATCGATGTTATAAAGATAATTAGGTCAATCGGTGCAAAGCGAACCCCGCCAAAAATAGTAATTGCATTCATATTTGCAAGGAATGCTGGCGTGGGAAAAATCAAACTGTGACCAACTGTAATCAGTACAAAGTTTTGCAAAAAGATTGACATGCCTAATGCCGCAATCAAGGCACAAAGACGCGGAGAGTTTCTGAGCGGACGGTATGCAAGACGTTCAATTGTCATACCAATACAACCCGTAAGCAAGGCTGAGACCCCAAAGGTGATCAGCATCATTATCACAAAGCCTAATGCCGTTGTTGTGAAAAAGGGTTGTGTTGTTTCAAGAAAGCTCAAAAACGGCAGAGCGTCACTCGCAATGCCAATAGTAGTTTCATTGCTCAGCAGATTCAGTACGCCATATCCAATAAAACCACCAGCCATGAACATCTCTGCATGTGCAAAGTTAATCATCAACAGAATACCGTAGACCATGGTAAAGCCCAGCGCGATCAGAGCATACAAAGCACCTACGGTTAAGCCGTCAACAAGTAGTTGAAAGAAAAATTCCATGTGGTTGCCTTTTACTTGTCAGAGAGGAAGTGCATTGCCCTTGCCTGTTGCTTGACAGGCAATTGTGCAGCACACTTCTTCCGCCATTTATACATTCGTAATACACCTTTAGTAAATGTAAGCACCAGCGGACTAAAGGCCCGCTGGTGCTCTACTTCGAAAATCAACAACTCGTCAATTAGCGAGTCCAGATGTCAACGTCTGGATGCTGAATCCAACTGCCTTCATCCACAATGTAGGTAGTAACAACTGGATCATTGATGTTGCCAGTGTCAGTGAATGACAGTGGACCTGAAAGACCGGTTGTCTGGATGTCTGCAATGTAGTCTATGATGGCACGACGACCTGCAGGAGTAGCCACGTTGTCTGCACCTTCTGCACGAACCTGTGCAAATACTGCTTCAATGATTACATTTGCGGCGTCAAACGCAGCTGCGTCAAATCCACCTGGGGTCTCACCTGGGAACATGTCTTCGTAGTCAGCAACAAAATCAATAAGTGCTGGTGTAGCGTCAAATGGCAAGCCAGGTAGTGTTGCGATAACACCGTCTGATGCGTCACCAGCCTGATCAATGAAGCCAGCCTTTTGAATTCCGTCTGCACCTAGGATTGGAGCATCAAAGCCACCTTCTCTTAGCTGGCGAGTGAATAGTCCACCTGCACCTGTTAGTGCATCATAGGTTCCTGCGAAAAACAGGAAATCTGGATCTGATGCGCGGACTGCAGTTACGATTGGACCAAAGTCATTCTCGCCCTGGTCGTACTTGTCATAAAACAGTACTTCAGTTCCGTCTAGACCTTCCCATGCTTCTCTAAATAGCTCGTCTAGGCCTTCACCATAAGGGCTTGAGTCATTAATGATTGATACTGAGCGGAATCCTAGCTCATGCGCTGTCTCAGCCAATGCTGGACCCTGCAGATCGTCTGTACCACAGGTGCGGAAGAAATTCTCGCGACCCAAATCTGTTAGGTCAACACGAGTTGAACCATAACTGATTTGCACAACGCCATGCTCGTTGTACACCGCACCAGCAGGCTCGGTTACGCCCGAGTTAAAGTGACCTACAACTCCTACAAGATCTCTCTCAGAGATAATAGAATTTGCAACTGTATCAGCCCTTGCTGGGTCTGACATATCGTCACCTTGCACAATTCTAAACTGAACGCCCAACTCTTGCGCTTCAGCACTTGCGTTTGCCTGAGCTACTGCAAGTTGAGTTGCGCGAAGAGCACCTTGACCAAAGCCAACAGCGCCGTCAGTCAGAGGTCCACCAAAACCAATGACGAATTCTGTGACATCGCCGTCAGTTGCTGTGCCATTGTCACCGCTGTCTCCACCATCGCCATTACAGGCAACAAGGGCAAAGCACAGCGCAAGCGCAGCAATGACTGCTAACACTAAGCTTAACTTACGTTTCATTTTTCACACCTTTCTACGTTTGTACATTTCAAAACTGGTACTGCCAAGTTCAAACATTAACTATCAAAAGCGGGTAGTATCTAAAGACTTGTGCTTCCAACAGCTTGGTAACGAAATTAGCATATAGAATATGTGGTATTGCGCCCGCAGGAATCGTTTTCGGTAAGCGGTTAATTGAAAAGGGCGCACCATGTGCGCCCTTTAGTAGATTTAGTATCTTCGCTTAAGAAAATCTGGAATATCTATATCATCAACATCCCCCGTTGCGTCACTTCCCAGTGGCTCAAAGGATGGAATATTGCTCGTATTTTCGCCATCCGCATCTTCATCGCCACTGATAATGCTTTCGATACTCATTGTTTCTTGCGGTGCACGCTTTTTCGTTGCTCCCGCAAAACCAGTAGCAATTACCGTAACTCTAATAGCATCGCCCAGCGAGTCATCAATTACTGTACCGAAGATAATGTTTGCGTCAGGAGCTGCCGCATTTGCAACAATCTCTGCAGCCTCATTCGCTTCAAGCATTCCTAAGTCACTACCACCTGCTAAGGACAGCAGTAGTCCGTCCGCACCTTGAATTGATGCTTCAAGCAGAGGACTTGAAATTGCTGCCTGTGCGGCATCTACCGCACGGTTATCACCACTGGCAACACCGATACCCATAAGCGCAGATCCTTTTGCCTCCATAATAGTGCGCACGTCTGCAAAGTCCAAGTTGATCAATCCGGGCACTGTAATTAAGTCGGTAATACCTTGCGTTCCCTGACGCAGCACATCATCTGCGTAGCGGAAAGCATCAAGCATAGATGTCTTTTTCTCGACAACCTGCAACAATCTATCGTTGGGAATGACTATGAGCGTATCCACTTGCTCCATCAATTTCTTAATGCCTTCTTCAGCTTGCTTCTTGCGCCTATTGCCTTCGAATGAGAATGGACGAGTTACAACAGCAACCGTCAGTGCACCAATTTCTTCACGCGCAACCTCTGCAACAATGGGAGCAGCACCAGTTCCTGTTCCTCCCCCTTCACCTGCAGTAATGAATACCATGTCTGCACCTTGCAGTGCTTCGCGAATTTCTGCTCTATTTTCTTCGGCGGCTTGCTCTCCAACATCAGGAGCGGCTCCAGCACCCAATCCCTTGGTCAGATTAACACCGATGTGAACTTTGTAGTCAGCATCTGACATGAGAAGTGCCTGAGCGTCTGTATTAATCGCAATGAACTCGACTCCCTTTACGCCAGCCTCAATCATTCGATTTACAGCATTTGTCCCACCGCCGCCAATACCAACAACCTTGATAACAGCTAGGTAGTTCGCACCTGTATCCAACATATCTCTTGCTACCGCCTTTCATGTGGCAATTTCTGGAAGCAAACCCTCAAGTTCAAGTTTAGGTTAAGGGTGTAGCCATAACAGCATATAATCTCATTACTTTTGCGAGAGCGCAAGTCATGCAAAAAATAGACATCAAGTACAGATTGAGAGTTTATCAAAAGCCCAGCATACAGGGTGTACCCATACAGGCAAGATTATCTGGATAATCTTCTCCATGTTGGATTATTGATACTGCGCACGTTAATAAGGATGACGTCATCTGCATATTCTTCAAGTATGGCAAGTATTATTTCGCTCTTTTCTTGCAAATGATCTGCCCTGCCAACGTCAAGCTCTACCCCATCAATCGTAAAGAGTGAAGTTCGTCCAACTTCGGGTGCCACCACGCGATGAACTCGTGAAATGATTTGACTGTCTAGCCCACGTAAAAGACTTAAGGTATTTAAGAGTGTTTCGCTCTGGACAGTCTCACCCCACTGCGGCTCGATGTCAAAGACATCTTCAACTCTTATTATATTTACCTCGCCAATATCAACTGGCTCGGATACCTCTGTGGGATCAACAACATAATTGCGTGGTGGAGGAACATGGATTCCCAGCCATCTACCATCACTCGAAGCAACCCACAGATCATCCTCATGCAGCACGCTAACTGCAGGAACACGCTCACTCAATTCAATCGTTACTGTCGAAGGAAATTGACGTGAAATGTCTGCTTGAACTATCCACGGATTATCAGCAAGACGCTCCTCGGCATCTGCCACACTCAACATCAGCATGGGCTCACCAATACGAATTGCAGCATTTCTTTGCACCTCATCGTCACTCAAGAAGCGAGATCCTTGAACCTGAATGGTATTAACTGCAACGAATTGCGAATCAGCGATTATAAAGCCAACTAAAATTATCAATCCCAATACAATCGTGCCAACTATCCCAAAACCAATTTTGCGGATAAATCGCACCCTGTCTTGATGTCTGCGATGGGCATCTTGGCGCTCGGCATCGCGCTGCTCTCGCGTCTTTATACGAGGCTCATCATCTGAGCCACTGTCTGAATTTGTACCACCTCGTGACTGTTTGCCACGACCGTTACGAAGGGCTTGCATCGTTAAAAGTACTGATGTTAGCCTTTCCGTTTTTCTGCCACGATGATCGCGAGATTCCTTGGAGTCTTGCGCATGCGCGTCTTTGTCCTGCTCATCACATCTGCCAACAGCTCCACTAGACAGATTGCTTGATGTAATAGTTCTGACTTCGCTGTCTGACCACATTCGTGTGCCTGAGCGCATTCGCGCAGATGTCGCTGCCCGTGAAGCATTATGGCTATGTACGCTCGGATCTGATTCGCGCAAACGATACGGAGAACTACTTGCACGCAGACGCTCAATACCCTTACTGCTCACAGGGGTGTCCGTACCACCTGCTTGTTGCGCTTGCTGCTGATCTCTTCTTGGGTGACGCAAGCGTAGCGCTGGCTGACTACTATCCTCTTTCAGGCGCTTGCTCTGTTGCGAAGAATATCCATATGAATCACGTTCTTGATCTCGCTGTGCAGGACTTCGAGTTTCTTGCCTATTAGATGAAAAGTCCCTTGAGGCAGAGTTTCGTGACGACACAGATTTTCTCGCTGATGGCTCATGACCTCTGAAATTGCGTGACATAACCAGTCCTAGTCATTCGACCTACGCTGAGTCAATTCACGTATAAATTCTGGACCGACAGCAGTAACATCACCTGCACCCATGGTAATAAGTAAGTCGCCTGGCCGTAGTGTATGACACAAGTAGTCAGGCAAACTTTGCGTGCGTGGCAACCATACGACTTGCGAAGTAGGACTATATTCCAAAACCGAATTTACAATCGTGCGTCCAGAAATACCAGGAATTGGTGCTTCCCCACTACTAAATACATCAGTAAGAATAACAAGATCCGCGCTGCCAAACGCTGCGCCAAACTCACGTTCAAAGGCCTGCGTTCTGCTGTACCTGTGCGGCTGAAAAACAACGACTATTCGCTGATAATCCAAGTCCTTTGCACCTTTTAATGTTGCTTCGATTTCAGTTGGATGATGTCCGTAATCATCAATTACCGTAACATCATCTATCTGTCCAACAAGCTCAAAGCGGCGGCGAACTCCCTTGAAAGAGCCCAGAACCGCAGCTACTTTTTCTGGACATGCTCCTAAGCTTACTGCAGCTGCAAAAACCGCAGTGGCGTTTGACGCCATATGTTCGCCTGGTAAAGTTGTGCTTGTGCTGTAACGTTCTCCCGCATATTCAATCACAAAACTTGATCCAGGCTTCCCCTTAAAAGGTGTAACCTCTGAATAGCGCACATCGCAATCTGGGTCACTGCCATAAATTAGAACATTTTTACCTGATGCACGTGCAACCTTCATTAAATCATCATCATCGCCACAGGCAATTAGTATGCCATCTTTATCCAGGCGTTGGATAAAGTCAATAAAAATCTTTTCAACGTCTTCATATGTTTCGTAGTGATCAACATGTTCTTGCTTCAGATTAGTGATAATCGCAATGCTTGGATGCAGCCAGACAAATGATCCATCACTCTCATCAGCCTCAATAACAAAGAGATCGCCGCTACCTTGACGCGCATTTGCAGCAAATGCCTCTACTTCTCCACCAATACAAAAGCCAGGATCATAGTCCAGCATATCAAGGCTATTGGCGAGCATCGAGCTTGTCGAGGTTTTACCATGCGTGCCTGCAACAGCAATTGTTTGTGTATTCTTTGTTAATTCTGCAAGCATCTGTGCTCGCTGCCAAACAGGCAGCCCTTTGCGACGCGCTTCTTTCAGCTCTGGATTTGATTCGGGAATTGCCGTAGAGACCACAACTATTTCGGGATTACCTAGCTGCGCATTGTCGTGCCCAATGCAAATGTTCATGCCCCATCGCTCGAGCTCGCGCGTAAAACGACTCTCTTTGAGATCGGATCCTGTTATATGCACACCGCGTTGAAGCAAGACAAGCGCTAAAGCACTCATGCCTGCACCACCTACGCCAATAAAGTGCGCATACACAGGTTTATTGCTACTGTCTTTCTTGCTGCTGTCCTTACCTGTTTTTGCCATATCACTATTCTATCGGTTTTGCTTTGCCTATGACCATATCAGCAAGCACAGATGCAGCATCTGGTTTACCAAGCGTTGCCGCAGACGCAGACATTGCTGCACGCAATTGATCATCAGCTAATAGCTCTAAAAGCGTATCTACAAAATCGGTAGATCCCAGCCTGTCATCTGCAATCAATCGTGCACCACCTGCATCACAGAGCGATTGCGCATTCAAATCTTGATGATTGTCAGTCGCAAACGGATAGGGTACCAACACAGAAGGTTTGCCTAGTGCGGTGATCTCGGCAATAGAAGTCGCCCCCGCACGCGAAACTACAAGGTCGACTGCCGCCAGCACATCTCCCATATCCTCTATATAGTCCACAAGGTGATATCGACTTGCAAAGTCAGAATTGGCTCCCAGGATTTTTTTGATGTCATCGCTCACACTTGCACATTCCAAAGATCCTGCGCTATGAATAATGTGTAAATCGGGTAAGGCAGTCAGCAATGTGCAGGCATTAGCTGCAATTGCACGATTAATTGCGCGCGCTCCCCTACTTCCCCCAAAGACGAGCAGCACACGTGCATCCTGCGCAATATTAAGCTGCTTGCGTATCCTGGCTGCATCACCGTGCATAATTGATGCCCTTACTGGATTTCCCACAACAGCAATTTTTTCATCAAGGATAGATGTAGTATCTGCACTCATTTTGTGCGTGTCATTCTTTTGGCAGAGCGTGTCCAAGCCTGGCACTGCACGTGTCTGCGGATAGGTCAATGCAATAAAGCATGCTCTTCGTGCAAGAAAACGATTTGTCATTCCCATATATGAGTTCTGCTCGTGAATTATCAGAGGAACCTTGCATATGCGTGCTGCAAGCCCCATGGGAATGCTGACATACCCTCCAAAGCACACAACTGCAACAGCGCTGCCCTTTGTCATTTGTCCACGCAACAATGTCACCGCCTGACGTGTTCCCTTGAGCGCTTTCAATGTCGAAGTTATAAGCGTCCAGGGATGCACGCGGACAAACCCCGCAGTCGAAATAGCTGCAAATTTGATACAAGCCCCCTGAACAAGACGAGCCTCAGGACCAGTACTTGTGCCAACATAAAGCAAGTCAACGTCACGCGCGAGCAATTCATCTGCGAGCGCCAGGGCCGGATAAATGTGCCCCGCTGTCCCACCGCCACTCAATATCATCTTCATCTTCATCATTGGTCACCCCCTCACCATTATTCCTGCTTGCTGTCCTGCGGCGAGCATTGCGCCTGCCACCAACACCTGCTTTTCTCCTATTTTTATCTGGAGGCTGATCTGATTTGGATTCTTGCGCTGAACTCTCTATGCTGCTACGCCTTGCACTTGTCGTTGCTACAGCCCCAAATCGGGCAACAGAAAAAATCAGGCCGATTAATATGAAGGTGCTAATCATAGAAGATCCACCTAAGGTCACAAAGGGCAGAGGCTTGCCCGTCACAGGTCCCAGACTGATTACTGCAAAGATATTGAGCAGTGCCTGAAATAATATGAGAACCGTTGCACCACCTGCAATGGATTGACCTAAACGATCTGTTGCGCGAGAAGCAATGTTCATGCCACCGAACAAAATGAGCACAAAGGCAATCAATATTAAACTGACGCCAATCAAACCCAGTTCTTCACCAACAATAGCAATGATAAAGTCATTTTGCGCCTCTGGCAAATAACGAAATTTCTGACGTGAGAGCCCAGGCCCCAGTCCTGTAATACCTCCTGAGCCCAAAGCAAGTTCTGCTTGCCACGTTTGATGTGGAGTCTCACCATCAAGCCAGGTAGAAAGAAAGCCTGTGAGTCGTGCTTGTCCATAACCACCCTGAAGAAATAAGCGAACGGTATATATTGCGGCAATAACTATTCCACCAGCAACAACACGCAGCCATGGCCAGCCTGCCAATACATAGGCAGCAAACAAGCCAACACAAATTATCATCGTTGTCCCTACGTCTGGCGAAAATAGAATTGCTGCAAGACACCCTAACACAAGTATTGCTGGCATAAACCAATCGCGCTGCCATACGGGTAAATCTGTCTGATTTTGCAGATGATTTATGCCTGCATCCTCTGCATCTTTTACTTTTGAACAATAATAAGCAACAAGTACCAATAGAACAGGCTTGGCAAACTCAGAAGGCTGAATTGCAAACAGACCGAAGAAGTTGAACCAACGCGCCGACCCCATAATTGGTCGCCCAATCACAAGTAACATAGCAAGTGAAATCAGTATGACTACCGCCACAGGTATGGCAAGAGGAGCAAACTTTTTGTAGTCAAATCTTGAAATCGCAAAAGCAAGTATCGTGCCTATCAACACAAAGATAACTTGCCTAAATCCGTTTGCATAAGCAGAGTCAAATAGAGTTGCAATGTGCCCAATAAGCGTGTTGCTGTCATCTGGAATATCTGGATTCTGATACGAATAGAATATGTCATGGTAGTCGGTCGCATCAGCTGTTGGCGTTATGCTAAGGCTTGCATCTTGAGCTGCTTGACTTTCTGCATAAACTTGACGAATGATTGCATCATTACTTGACGCAGAAAACGCCATAATTAGACCTATTGCAATAAGAACAGATATCGCAATTAAAATTCCATAACGAGACGCTGGACTACCTATCATTGCAGTGTTTCCTGCTGCCTGGAGTCGTGAGGCATTGGTCAGGCGCTGCTTGCGAACTTACAAACTGTGCAAAGGCGGTACCGCGCGCACTGTAGTTGTCAAATTCATCATAAGAGGCATTAGCTGGCGAGAATAGTACCACGTCCCCAGCAACTGCATGACTATGCGCACAGCTTACTGCATCAAGCATGCTATCAAAATATCTGAGCATCGGCTGCACTTGACCACCTGCTTGCCTGTCACCGCAAGCATCAAAAGCTGCTTGCAGTTCATGTCGAGCCTGTCCAAAACAACAAATCATTTTTGCACGTCCAAGCGCAACACGCGCCAAATCCAACAAGTCTGCACCTTTGTTTTGACCACCCAACAACAAGATTATTTCACGGCCTGGATATGCGGTAAGTGCTTGAATTGCAGCATCGGGATTAGTTGACTTTGAATCATCAATGTACAGAATGTCATTATAATCCCCCACCTCTTGCATACGATGCGGACCTGCATGGAATCCTCGCAATGCACTTGCAATATCTGCATCACTTATACCAAAGTGTCGTGCAATCTCTGTCGCAAAACAGGCATTGATTAGATTATGTGTTCCTTTGGCACCAAGCTCATTTACGGGCAAGGGCAAAGTGGTGGAATTTAGAGTAACTGCAACAACACGTGCTCCTTGCTCGGCTGCAGCTTGCGCAGCAGCTTCAATGCATGGACGCGCATGGGAATGCAGATAGGATGGTTCTGGCATCAGCACAAGATTGCCTGCAGCTGAGTTGGCAAAAATTTTACACTTATCGCGTCCGTAATTGGCAATATCACCATGCCAATCCAAATGATCAGAGCTTAAGTTGAGCAAAACTGCTACTTCTGGACAAAATTTGCTCAAACGTGCTGCTTGAAAAGAACTAATTTCTGCTACTAAAAAATCCCCTGGGCGAGCATCATCCAAGACATCAAATACGGGCAATCCAATATTGCCAACGCTATATGCTTGTCCAAGTGTGCTGTCAGAAGTTATTCTTCTTTCTCTTGGAGCATTTAGCACGCTTTGGATCATTTCGACCGTCGTAGTCTTGCCATTCGTTCCTGTCACTGCAATCCAAATAAGATCCTTACTTGACAGGCGGTAAGCAAGCTCAATTTCTGACAACACCTCTTTTGACTTTTGATATGCACTTTTTGACAAAGAGGTGTGAGGAGCAAGTCCAGGAGTAATTACACAAATGTCATAGAGTTGCTCTTCGCTTAAATTTGGCACCACTGTCTTGCCAAGGCACGCAGTAATCTGTATGCCCTGCAAGCACGCACTCTGACGAAGCGCATCGACATATTCTTTCAGCGTTTGCGTTTGAGCTGAGTCAATCAGCGTCAAAGACTGCATTCCAATATCATCTGCATGTGCAAGTAGGTAGCGTACCGTTGCCTGCCCACTGGTGCCAAGTCCTACAACTAGCACATGCTGTGCTTCTACTGGTATGTGCGGATTCACAGGTATATTGTCCTAGCTTACTCTAAATACCAAAAGCTGCCATTTGATAAAAGAAAAGAGCAAATCCCAGTGCTGCCAAGCAACCAGTTATGATGCAAAAGCGCACCATGATGGTTGTTTCTGACCAATTCAACATTTCAAAATGATGATGGATAGGTGCCATCTTAAAGACTCGCTTGCCTGTGCGCTTGTATACAAGAACCTGAATGATGACTGACAGTGCCTCTATAACAAAAATGCACCAATAATTACTACAAGAATTTCTGTCTTTGTCACCAGAGCAAGTCCTGCAATCGCACCACCCAACGCAAGCGATCCTGTGTCTCCCATAAATATTTTTGCTGGATAGCAATTCCACCATAGAAAACCAACACAGCCACCAGCAATTGCACTTGCCACCAAAGCAATCGGTAATGAGCCTGACGCGTAAGCAATTGCTGCAAAGAAGACCGCAACAATGGTGACCGTTCCTGCAGCGAGCCCATCGAGGCCGTCAGTCAGATTAACTGCGTTGCTTAATCCGACAATCATTATGAGTGCAAAAATCAAGTATAGCCATGGAATGACGATTGTAGTTGCGCCAATGGATAGTGTTGTCGCAAGATGCGAGGTTGGTAGAACAAAATCTGTCAGTGGAATGCCGATATCTGCTGACACGCCTACCCAATTAATGGCAAGCAGTGTTGTCGCTGTCGCAATAGTAACCTGACCTGCAATTTTTTGTCGTGCACCTAAGCCCAAACTGCGCTTTTTTGCAACTTTAATATAGTCATCGATAAATCCTAATGCTCCACACCCTATCATGCAGAGCAGTACCGTTATTCCTGCTTTAATTCCCGTATTATAACTTGCGATTCTTGCAGCACTGGCATTTGCAAAGGCGGGATGTGCAAAAGCAAGCATTGCTGTTACCAGCAATACTGTGACGAGGATAATGACAACACCGCCCATGGTCGGAGTACCATGCTTTACTAAGTGCTCTTGAATGCCCTCTGCTCTAATTTGCTGACCAATCTCACGTCTTTGCAGAAAGCGAATTAGCAGAGGTGTAATTAGCGCAACCGCAACCGCCGATATGCTAATCGTTAGGAACACTTGAAATGCAGGATACTGGGCAAGACCAGCTAACATGGATTGTCCTCTTTCTGTTCATCTCTTTTTTCGATACTTTTTGCACGTAACGCATTTGCAATGCGCTCCATATGCATGCCACGCGATCCCTTTATCAGCACAAGTGATTCGGAAGTAAGCGCAGAGGTTAGATTTTTAACAAGCAGATCTATGTCTGTCAGTGAGCGCAATTCCGCAAGATCACTACTGTTTTTACCTGTGGCCAAATCACCCAAAACATCTTGCGTAGCGCGAGCATAAGCATCACCAAAGGTATATACCAGATCAATGTCGAGCAGTCCTGCCAACAGTAAAATGTCCTTGTGGGCTTTTGCGCTATGCTCACCCAGTTCAAACATGTCTCCTAATACTGCTACACGCAATGCTCCGTCTGGAATTTTTGAAACTCCAAGTGTTTTAAGCGATGCTGCCGTCGACTCTGGATTGGCGTTATAGCAGTCAAGCAAGATATCAACTTCAATAGCTGAGTCAATTGATGCTCTCTGTCTTTGCATACGCATGTCTGCTGCTACCGTCTTTTCTATGCCATTTATGGCAGATTGTGCGTCAACTCCTACTGCCACAGCCGCTGCAATTGCCAGCAGTGCATTGCTCAAATTGTGCAGGCCTGGAATGGGAAGTTGCACAGAAATCTTATCACCTGATGGAAGCGCTATTTGCGCTAACGCTCTTCCTTCTGAATCAAAATCGACATTTGCTGCCACATAGTCTGCCTGTGCTTGTTTAGACTTGCTGCTATCAAGTACAGCAATCGTAAAAAGTGCTGCTTTGCACACACTGCGCAGATAGCCAGCATAATTGACATCTGCAGGCATAATGGCAATTCCGTCTGGCGGCAAAGCTTCAAACAGCTCTCCCTTTGCCCGCGCAATATTTTCACGACTTCCCAACATTTCAATATGTGCATCGCCAATTGTTGTAATGATCCCCATGGTAGGACGCGCGATTTTAGTGAGCATCGTTATTTGCCCAATACCACGCATTCCCATCTCGACGACTACTGCTTCTGTTTGTGCGTCAGCTGCAAGAATTGTTAAAGGAACTCCCAACTCGTTGTTGTAATTGCCCTGTGTCGCCACTGTTTGCAGGCTGGATGGTCTACCTAATTGCAGGGCTCCATACAAAAGTTCTTTCACCGTAGTTTTTCCCGATGATCCTGTAATTCCAATAATGGGACAATTCATCAATGAGCGCTGGTAACTAGCAAGATCTTGTAAAGCAGTAAGCACATTATCAACCAGAACAACTGCTGCATTGTCTGCAATTGAGTTATAATCCCTTGCCGAATCACTGACAAGCACTATCGTTGCACCTGATTGAACAGCAAGCTCCACATAATTGTGTCCGTCTGCCTGCTTGCCCACAAAGGCTGCAAACAGGCCACCAGTACGTACCGTGCGCGAATCAATGTGGCAAGAGTCCGCAAGCGTGTCTGGTACACCAGCGATAACTGCACCACTACAAGCCTTTGCTATCTGGAGCGCACTAAAGCTATACATCGTTCTTACGCCTGTCCTTGAATCGCATCGATTGCTTCACGAGCAACTTCTGCATCATCAAAATGTACGGTACCATCTGCGAATATTTGATAATCTTCATGACCTTTCCCCGCAATCAAGATACTGTCACCTGAATCTGCCATGGCAACTGCGTAGAAAATAGCTTCACGTCGGTCAACAATGGCATCGAATTTTGATTTTTTTGAATCAAGCCCTGTGCATACATCAGCTACAATGCTTGCAGGATCTTCGCTGCGTGGATTATCGCTCGTAACCACAACATAGTCACTTCCATTACATGCCGCACGTGCCATCATGGGACGTTTTGAAGGGTCACGATCTCCTCCACATCCAAACACTGCTATCACGCGTCCACTCGTCTGCTCGCATAAAGCAGCAAGAGCTGTTGCAAGTGCATCGGGGGTATGCGCATAATCTACAAATACCTTGAAGCCAACACTGCTTTCCACTTGCTGTAGTCTGCCTGGCACCTGTGGTGCCTGCGATAATCCTTGCGCAATGTCATCTACGTTAATGCCTCTCGACCATGCGCAAGCCGCAGCAACTAGTGCATTTTCGACATTGTAACGACCAATCAAGGGAAAAGTAATCTGTGCTGTGCCAACAGGCGTATGAAGAACAAAATTTGTCATGTGCGAATCCTGTACTAAGTCACTTGCACAAATGTCTCGCGTGCAGCTAGCTGAATGTGTGTGCGACGTACAGTCAGACTCGCAAATGCCTACGGTAATGACTGGAGTATCTTGTGCTTTTAATTTGCCGGCAAGACCTGCCCCAACTGCATCATCACAATTTGTAATGCGTGCATGCGCTTCAAAGTCAAAGAAGAGGCGTTCTTTTACCCGGCGGTATTCTTCCATAGTATGGTGATAGTCCAGATGATCTTGCGAAAGGTTAGTAAATGCCACCGCAGCAAAAGGAGTTTGCTCTACACGGTGCATATCAATAGCATGACTTGATACCTCCATCGCAACACTTTGTACGCCTGCATCACGCATCTGCGCAAGTAGTTTCTGCAGTGCAAGTGCATCAGGTGTCGTAGTAGCACAGGATTGTACATATTCTTTTGCCTGATGAGAGTTGTCAGAAAGTAAATATCTGGTTTCGACCGTTCCAATAACTCCCGATTGTTCGCCTGCAGCACGCGCAATCGAATCCATCAAGTAGATTGTCGTGGTTTTGCCATTTGTTCCCGTAACGCCTGTAATAGCAAGGTCTTTGCCAGGATGTCCGTAAAAGGTCGCTGCTGCATAGGCAAGTGCAATGCGCGTATCTGCAACCAAGATAAGCCTGTCTTGATTTCCTGCCTCCGCAAGGGCAGGAATAGGTTTTTGCGCAACAACCGCATCAGCACCTGCCGATAGCGCAGCTACAGCATAGTCGTGTCCGTCACTTTCATGTCCCTCTATGGCAAAGAATAGACTACCGGGACTCGCAAGACGACTATCGTGCACAATATCGGTAATCGCACAGTCTGCCAAATGCTCTGGCAGATCGATAATCCCTGAATATGGACTTCCATCTGCTTTGCACAGCAAGCTTGCAATTGAATGTGTTTTGTACATCTTGTCTTTTATCCTAATCCCTCGAAGTCCCCCACATGTTTATCGCAAGGCTTATTTCGCAAAAAACCCTATTCACAGCCTTATATTTTACGGTGAAGTCGGCACAATCCCCAGATATCTCGCACTAAACGTTGCTATGTTGGCAAAGGGCGGTCCCGCAACTGAAGCACCAAAAATATCAATTTGGGGCTCGTCAACAAAGATTGTTATGAGAAGCTCTGGATTATCAGCAGGAAAATAGCCGACAAACGAGGCAATGTACAAACCATCAACATATCCTGCAATGCCCTCTTGTGCTTTTTGCGCTGTTCCTGTTTTGCCCGCAACCTCGTGACCAGGAACTTCAATTCTACGACCCGTTCCATCTGTCATGGTTGCAATCAGAGTTTCCGTGGTTTTTTGCGCCGCCTCTTCAGAAATTACTTGTTGAGGCTCATAGGAATTAGGAGAAAAGCTGCCATCAGGAACTTCGTGCAGTAGGCGCGGAGTCACCATCACGCCATCATTTGCAATGGCAGCAATTGCACGAGAAAGCTGCAAGGGCGACATCGAAAGTCCTTGCCCAAAAGAAAAGTTCGAGAGTGAAACATCATTCCACTCTGCTGGCGAGGGCAATCTTCCCTGTCCTGCACCTGGAAAATCAAGGCCTGGACGTTCTGCAATTCCAAATTTATGCAGATAGTCGTAAAAATCATTGCCTCCCAAACGTTGTGCAATGCGCGTTGTCCCAACATTGCTTGATACTTCCATTATTCTGGATATGCTCATCTGCTCTGTTGGGCGCTCTATTGCGTCTGAGATGACACGTGTGCCAACCTGAATGCTGTTAGGCACATGAAAGCTGTCAGCAGGTACTATTGCTCCTGTGTCAAAGGCAGCAGCAAAAGTCAGGGGCTTGATGGTTGAGCCAGGCTCTAATACATCTGTTAGTGCTCTGTTTCTAATGGCTTCTTGATCTGCCGTATTGAAGTAATTTGAGTCAAAGCCTGGATAAGACACTGATGCGTAAATCTCGCCTGTTTGAGGATTCATGACAATAGCCGATGCTGAGAGCGCACTATTGTCCTCAACTGCAGTCTCAATCTCAAGTTGAGCGACATGAGTAATTTCGGCATCAATTGTTAAAATGATATCTGAGCCTTTTTGTGCTTCAATGCTTCGCTGAACTCCTGCAGGAATAATATTTCCGACAGCGTCACGCTCAGTAAAAGAAACTCCAGGAGTTCCACGCAATAAGTCCTCATAGTACATTTCAATGCCCGCAGCACCAACACCTTCTGCATTTACAAATCCAACGACTTGCGAGGCAATTTCGCCCATAGGATAGACGCGCATGTAATCAAGTTCCCACGTTGTGTTGCGGATCGCGCGCTTAAGTAAACTTTGCTCAATACTATCTGCCTGATTGTGTGCCGCATCTTGATTAATTGTCGTACGAACTTCTGGAGAAATCTGTCTTGCAAGAACAGCAAATCTGCTGAAATTTCCATTGTCTGTTCTGCGCGAAAACTGAACGATGAGATCCTCTTCGCTTTCATCCAACAGCGGAGCAAAATAAGCAGCGAGATCCCGATACAAATCGTCAAGGCTCAATTCTGCTGCTTGATTATTCGATTCTTGTTCTTCGACATAATCATTATGAAAAAGTGCAATATTATACGGATCGACAACAACAGTGTAGACACGAACAGAGTGAGCGAGTAATCTGCCCGAACGATCAAATATTGAACCACGCTGAGCCGGAGTTTCGATGCGACGTAATCGCTGATTCTCTGCCTGTTCGCGCAACTGCGGTGCTTGAATAACCTGAATTTGAAAAAAGCGTGCACCTGCAAGAACTATGCCACAAAATAAGACTGCGGTAAATAATAAGAGGACGCCACTACGTGCAGGAGTGACGTCCTGTTCATGTTCTTTATCTTTGCGCTTACTCATAGCTAGACAAGTCAGTTACGTAGTATCTTGCCATTACGTAGACTAACGTGCTACTGATCCCAAATCGCCAACAAGCAAGGTTGATGCCTCACCTGCGGTCAGTCGCGTCACAGTGTCGAACATTTCTTGTATGGTGCCTGCGATGTCAATGCCTGTAGGTTCTGCACGAGAAACATATGTGTCCTCTTGCATATCCCCCTGGGAAAGACTTGCAAGTTGAATGATGCTGTCGTGTCCAGCATCCATATCATATGATGGCGACAGCACTGTCATCGCAGTTGAATCATCTACACCTAGTTCAACAAAGCTGCGCTCCTCTGTGTCCCTACCAAGACCTAAGTCTTGCAGTATATCTGGATCAAGTCTAATTGAAGTCCCCAGAGCAGCACGCTGCATTTCGAGATCTTCAGAAATTGCAATATTTTCAGCAATCTCAGCACGCAACAATTGCGCATGCTGAGAAGCACGTGTCGCTTCTGCACTTAGCCACACAGGTCCAAGTCCTAAAAACACCGTTGCAACCATCGCAAGCAGAACCAGAATAAAGATGCGACGATAAAGTTGCTCGCTTCCAGGACGCATCATAGCAGTGTCTTCATACTCAGTATTCGTCTTGCCGCGCGATGTATTGCGCTGCAATGCATTGTTTTTCTTTGCTGACATGGTCACCTCCTGTTTTTTCTCCTTGGGTCTAGTTCTCAACCTTGTAATGCTTTATATTTTTTGTGCTACGCGAAGCTTTGTAGAACGCGCTCGCGGATTAGCACTGATTTCCTCTTCACTGGGCACTATGGGGCGCTTTGTAAGTACCTCTAGTGTTGCTTTCTTTACACACATACACAGGGGTAAATCTGACGGGCAATTGCAGATCTTTTCTGCTTCTGCAAAACTGCGTTTAACAATTCGATCCTCAAGAGAATGAAAGGTCAAAACACCAATTCTGCCACCTGAAGCAGCCCAGCGAATCGCCGATTCAAGACCGCGCTGCAGTGCGTCCAATTCACCATTTACCGCTATACGCAATGCTTGAAAACTGCGCTTTGCAGGATGACCGCCCGCACGTCTTGCAGATGCCGGAATTGCAGCCTTGATGATATCTACAAGCTGTGAGCTTGTAGATATGGGCGTACTCTCGCGCTGCCTTACGATGAAGCTCGCAATGCGAGATGCCCACTTCTCTTCACCATAATCACGCAAAATGCGTGACAACTCTTGCTTTTCAAGCGTATTTACCATGTCTGCTGCTGTCGGAATATCGGCACCCTGATCAAGTCGCATGTCCAATGGAGCATCATGCTTAAAGCTGAAACCTCGCTGCAAATCATCAATTTGCGGACTTGATACTCCCAAGTCGAACAAAAAGGTATCAACATAGGCAATGTCAATACTTGCAAGAATTGAATCCAGATTTGCAAATGAGCCCTGGATAAGAAAAAACTCTCCTGCGCCTACGTCTGTGCGTATGCCTTCAAGCATAGGACGAGCCGCTGTAATAGCATCTGCATCTAGATCAATCCCTATGTAGGTACCACCGCCCTGCATGGTCTTTTGTGCAAGCAAACTGCCATGTCCTGCTCTGCCCAAAGTAGCATCACAAGCGATGTTGCCAGAAGCTGGATTCAAGCAATCAAGTGTTTCCGCAAGCAATACTGGTGTATGCATGTATTCAGTTGTCAAGTTAGTCACGCTGTTGCTTTTTACGCTCACTCAGCTCTGCAATTGACCTTTTCTTGTCAATGCCTTTCCTGTGCTCTTCGTAAACCTCGCTGTCCCACAGTTCCATGCGTGTTCCTTTGCCCGTAATTGTTACGGCCTTCTGCAGTGAGGCATATTCGCGCAGCTCGGGAGGAACGCGGATTCGCCCTGCCCCATCAACTTCGACATAGGCGGCGTTCACCATAAACGATTCGCGCAAATCATCAAGTGTTTCATCCAAGTCGTCTTCAAGCAAAGGAGCAACCATCTTTTGGTATTCTTCATTGCGATACAGCCACAGACATTGATCTCTGCCCTCTACCAACACCAATTCGGAAGCGGCTAGCACGGGGCGATATTTTGCAGGCAAAGACACGCGACCTTTCGCGTCCATTGTGTGTTGTGCTCTGCCTAAAAACTGTGCCACTGCTACACTGCGCTCCTTCCTGCTTTCGATGCCAACTTACACTCTCAGCTAAAACACAGAGAGCCACTTGTTGAAAGATTTTATACCACTTTATGCCACTTTGCAACACTTTATTACCTTTTCTCCCACTTTTACTACTTTTTCGACACATTTTTGAATTTTCCATCCAAAATTGAAAATACACTCTTCCCGCAAGAAGAGTGTATTTTTTGCTTGTACAGGCAAATTGCGCACAAAAAATCATCCGCTGCCGTCGCCAGCAGCGACAGAACAGCGGATGGAGCTCAAAACTATTTAGTTGGAATTACCTACAAAAGGCAGGTAAACAAAATACGGACTACTTGCCTCTTCTTGCGGCTTTCTTTTCTGCCTTTTTTGCATTTCTTTCTGCAACAGCAGCTTCAAATGCTTCATCGGCCGGTAGAAGATCTTCTACCTTTTTAAACTGTCTAGCTGCATAAACACCTGTTGCCATGCCGACAAATGTACCGATAAAGAACATGGTGTAGACAAAGTTGGTAATAACCATTGGGGTGTTGTAAGTAAAGCCCCACGTTGCCTGCCAAGAAGCGATATCTGCAGTTAGTTGATATATCATTACATCCTCCTCAAAAAGAATACGACATAACAAGTTTAGCAATACAGCAAACGCCCTGCAACAAAAAAATCATAATTCCTTTACGATCTCTTGTCTATGCGCCTTACTGCAATATCAAAAGCCATCTGAATTAGCTGAATCAACAAAATTATTACTACAAGAATCACCAGCAGTACGTCGGTTTGAAAGCGATGATAACCATATCGAATTGCGATATCACCCAAACCACCTGCACCTACCATGCCCGCAATTGCGGTATAGCCAAAAACCGTAATAGTTGTAATAGCCGCACTTCTAACAATTGCTGGTAGCGCCTCACGCAGATATACCTTCGTAATGATTTGCCATAAAGATGCACCATAGGACTGAGCAGCCTGAATAACACCCGCAGGAATCTCTGCCAACGAATTTTCAATAATACGCGCAACAAAAGGTGTTGCCGCAATTGCAAGAGGCACAATCGCACCGGGAACTCCAATTGATGTTCCCACAATCGCACGCGTCACAGGAATCAGTACTACTATGAGGATGACAAAGGGCAAAGAACGCCCAATATTGACAACCCATCCCAACATGCCACTAATAATGCGATTTGGGCGCAAAGATCCAGGTGCTGCAACGGTTAATAGCACACCTAAAGGAATGCCCAGCACATAGGCAAAGGCCGTTGCCACAAAAGTCATAAGCAGTGTATCGCGCGTACCCTCAATAATAAGGTCACCAAAATCAGTCCAGTACCCCATAAGCAAGGTGAGTATTTCAGGCACTAATAATCACCTCTGCCAGCAATTCTTTTGTAATGCTTTCTTTTGGCGCAAGAAATATGTCTGAAACGTTACCGCGCTCGACAATGCGCCCCTCATCAATGACAGCAACCTTATTGCACACTTTTCTAATGACGCTCATCTCATGAGTGATCACAAGAACAGTTACTGACAATTCACGATTAATCTCGCGTAATAACTGAAGGATTGAATTTGTTGTCACTGTGTCAAGCGCACTGGTCGCTTCATCCCACAATAGATACTTGGGATGATTTGCCAAAGCACGAGCAATGGATACCCTTTGCTGCTGTCCCCCTGACAGCTGAGATGGATAACTGCAAGCTTTGTCGCTCAATCCCACTAAATCAAGTAACTCCTTGCCACGTGCTATACGTGCAGATTTCGTATCCCTGCGAACCTCAAGTGGAAAGGTAACATTTTGCAGCACACTGCGCTGCTGGAACAAATTGAAATCCTGAAAGACGATGCCAATTTTTGCACGCAAATCTAACAGGTCACGTCCCGTGAAATTTGTAATGTCTTGCCCGTCTACAATGACTTGACCTAAAGTGGGACGTTCTAACAGGTTCACGCAACGTGCAAGTGTTGACTTCCCCGCACCAGAGACACCAATGATGCCATACACATCACCTTGTTCAAGAGTCAAATTAATGTCGCGCAGCACCCAATCTGTAGCGGTTTTTTCTATGTTAGGCGCGTCAGACGCAACACCACCTGCCTTGTCAGACGTAGCTGCACTCTTCCGTGCGTCTGTACGCAGTCTCTTTATCGCGTGCGGACAAAAGGTTTTTGAAACGTCAATAAATTCAATCAAGGGCTATGCATCCTTTGCCCGACGCAAGGCAGATATGTTGGTGCAAACCTCACAGGCCTTTTCACTGTCTACTGTTGCAACTACTACACCTTGCTCTACCAGCTGATTTTCGAGCTGCGTAATACGCTTGCACAGCTTTTCAACGGTCTCAATCATGGGATCTGGCAGGATTTCTTTTGGCAATACATCTTCTGGCACAGGTGGCTCTTCTTTTTTCTTTGCCGCCTTTGCACCAACGATCCGTGCAGGAATGCCAACGACTGTTGCATTCTTTGGCACATCTTTCACCGCAACTGCCCCACCACCAACTTTCGCATTGTCGCCCAAAGTGATGGCTCCCAAAACCGAAGCATTGACTCCTACAACAACACCATCACCCAATGTGGGATGGCGCTTGCCTGTTTCCTTGCCCGTACCACCCAAAGTCACACCTTGATACAGGGTAACATCATCACCAATAATGGTGGTTTCACCAATTACAACACCCATGCCATGGTCGATGAAAAAGCGGCGACCAATTACTGCACCAGGATGAATCTCAATGCCAGTGAAAAAACGTACACACTGTGATCCAAGACGAGCAAAGAATTTTAGACCGGCCTTATGCAGGCCATGATTAATGCGATGCAAAACAATGGCATGTAGACCTGGATAGTTGACTACGGCTGAAATTATCGATGTTGCGGCAGGATCATTTTTCTGAATTACTTCAACGCTATCGCGTATTGTTCTGAACACTATTACTCCCTAATTAGTAGTACCGTACTGTGAGCAGCGATACCTTCTTCACGTCCCGCAAAACCAAGTCTTTCTGTTGTAGTTGCTTTCAGACCAATCATACTAACATCAATCGACAGTGTGCGTGCTAAATTGCTGCGCATTTCATCACGATAGGGTGAAAGTTTTGGTGCCTGTGCAACCAGTATGCAATCTGCATCAACAATCGAAAAACCTGCGCGCTGAACGTGACTTGCCGCTGTACGCAACAATAAGAGCGAATCAGCTCCGCGAAAGCGCTCGTCAGTGTCGGGGAACAATTGTCCAATATCGTGTGCATTCTCAAGTCGTGCAGCACCCAACAAGGCATCCGTTAAAGCATGCGCTAACACATCTGCATCAGAATGACCATCAAGACCACGACTGTGCGGAACAGTTATACCCCCCAGTATCAATGGTCTGCCCTCTGCAAAAGCATGGACGTCATAGCCAGTACCTATTCTTAAGTGGCGGAGCATGTCCATTACAATACCCTCTCTGCAGGCTTATTTGCTGTCGGACCCTCCATTGCACACAATGCTGCTGCACTGCTCCGCGCATCTCTGACATTTCGTATCGCGAAAAGCGCATTTACAAATTCAACATCTTCTGCAACAGTAACCTTGATATTGTTGCGCGAGCCACGCACCACAGCAACTGTGCCTCCCACATATTCCACATATGAAGCATCATCGGTGCCTTGATATCCCTCTGTTTTTGCCTGAGCATATGCATCTGCAAGGAATTTACGATGAAACACCTGTGGGGTCTGCGCATGCCAGTAGTAGGTGCGATCTGGTGTCTCTACAATTTGACAATTGTCAACACGCTTAATCGTGTCAACAGCAGGATGGCCCAACACGGCACCATCTATGTCACAGTCATCTATCAGTCTTTGAATGACAGCATCAGCGTCGCGCGGATCAAGCAAGGGGCGGGATCCATCATGAACGGCCACAATGTCTGCGTCGGGCACAGAAGCAAGTCCTGCACATACTGAATCCTCACGTGTATCGCCACCAGCAACAAACGTAAGTGGCTTGTCTGTTTGGACAGCTGCACCAATATGCCTAACATACTCGTCCACGCGCTCAGGGTCACAAACAACCAGGATTTCATTGATCATCTGTGCCGCTGCAAGAGCATCAACTGCCCACGCTGCAATGGGACGTCCAGCAAGCTCCAGCAGCTGCTTGCCACCAGCAATGCCAAGTCGTGTTCCCTGCCCCCCGGCTCCTATGACTCCCGCAATGTTCATGCTATGCGCTCGCACCTGAAGAACCACTGCTGTGGCGGCGAGGTCTAACAGACACGCTTGTGCCATAACTGCTCTCTACCGGCTCATCAATTATGTCAGCAAATGTTGATACATCGCTCACTTCGCCTTTAACCTTTTCAAATCGCAGACGTGCATCAGGAGCAGCACTATCATCAAGTATTGACTGACTGGTCGTCTTTTTTGCAGCCTTTTTCTTGTCAGAGGCTTCCTCTAGATGAGCCTCGATGACGTCTCCACTCTCCCACTTGCCCTGCAGAAGCTCCTCACTTAGCACATCATCTATGTAGCGCTGAATCGCACGGCGCAATGGACGCGCTCCTGATCCCTGGTCAAATCCTGCATCTGCAAGGAAGCTGCGAGTCTGATCTGTCAAGCGCAGAGACAGTCCGTGCAGTGCCAATTGTTCTTGCGTTGTACGCAGCATAATGTCAACAATCAGCTCAATTTGATCCTTTGTTAGTGCATCAAAAATAACAACCTCGTCTAGACGGTTCAGAAATTCTGGACGAAACAAGTCTTTCAATTCCGTCGTAATTTTTTCACGTAGCTGATCTGCAGAAAAGCCATCACGGTCAACACCAAAGCCCAGACTAATTCCTTTTGTGATGTTGCGCGCTCCCACATTGCTTGTCATAATCAAAATTGTATTGCGAAAATCGACTTTTCTACCCTGACTATCTGTCAGACGACCTTCTTCAAGAATCTGCAGCAAAATATTAAACACATCGGGATGCGCCTTTTCAATTTCATCAAACAGAATCACACTGTACGGCCTGCGGCGAACACGCTCTGTCAATTGACCACCCTCGTCATAGCCAATATAGCCTGGTGGAGAGCCAATCATTCTAGACACTGTGTGCTTTTCCATAAACTCGCTCATGTCCAGTGAGATCAGTGCGGATTCACTGCCAAAGACTACCTGAGCAAGCGCCTTTGCCGTCTCAGTCTTGCCCACACCAGATGGTCCCAAGAAAATAAAGCTACCACCAGGTCGTTTGGGATCTTTCAATCCTGCACGGCTACGACGAATGGCACGCGAAACAACGTCTATTGCCTTTTCTTGTCCAATGATGCGCTTACTCATCTCATCTTCTAGATTCATTAGACGCTTTGATTCTTCT
>Ga0123355_10002311_pt1 | contig 26915 bp, 23 predicted proteins | sample TergutEmb28metaG_3_FD_89872 | JGI IMG/M metagenome (GOLD analysis project Ga0123355, IMG submission 89872) | Embiratermes neotenicus P1 segment gut microbial communities from Petit-Saut dam, French Guiana - Emb289 P1 | ecosystem: Host-associated > Arthropoda: Insects > Digestive system > Gut ... | reverse complement strand
TTTCGGTGACGATAGCGGAGGGGTCACACCCGTTCCCATTCCGAACACGGAAGTAAAGTCCTCCTGCGCCGATGGTACTAGGTTTTCTCCTGGGAGAGTAGGCCGTTGCCGGTTTAATTTTTTCAAACCCTTTAAGTTTCTTTTGATGCTTAAAGGGTTTAGTTTTATTTTGTCGAAATACACATAAACATCCTTAGAGTTTCCAAGGACGTTTTTTCTTGTATCAATATAACTTTTTATGTTAAAGTGTGAGTAGGGTAATCGGATAGATGCAGGGTGTGGTTGCCACCTTCATTTCCTAATGAAAGGAGGTGGTGCTATGACGGCATATGAAGTATTAACGTTAATGATTATGCTACTTATGCTGTTATTGGCTCTCTTGAGTTTCAGGAGAAAAAAATAATCACTCTGCTCTGCACGTAGAGTGATTATTAAATGAAACTTTAATTTCACATACGGGCAACCGCATCCAGCGGATACGATTACCTTGCTTATATTATATCATTTTAACATAAATAGTAAACAGCTAATTTTTATATGATACTAACTGACGGAGGTAAGTTTATGGCTGGACATTCTAAATGGGCAAATATAAAGCATCGTAAAGCAAAAGTGGATGCACAAAGGGGCAAAATATTTACAAAAATAGCTCGAGAAATGATGGTTGCGGTTAAACATGGAGGGCCTGACCCGGAAGCTAACTCGACCTTAAAATTGATAATCCAAAAGGCAAAAGAAGCCAATATGCCTAATGATAATATTCAAAGAGCTATACAAAAAGGTTCAGGAAATGCTGAAGGAGTTAACTATGAGGAAATACGTTATGAAGGCTATGGACCTGAGGGAATAGCTGTTCTTATGAAGATTTTGACAGAAAACAGGAATCGAACAGCAGGGGAAATCAGACATATTTTTTCAAAAAATGGTGGCAACTTGGGTGAAACGGGATGTGTTGCCTGGATTTTTGAAAATAAAGGTTTAATATCCTTTGAAATGGGCTCAAGAGATGAAGAGGAACTAATGATGCTCCTAATTGAAGCAGGAGCAGATGATTTTACAATACAAGATAATGTTGTAGAGATTACTACTGATGTTGAGAATTTTTCTGCTATCAAAGGCAAGTTGGAGGCTGAGCAAATCAATTTTAATATTGCTGAAATGACAATGCTTCCTCAAAATACTGTTACAATAAATAATATGGAAACTGCTGTCCAGGTTATGAAACTTATGGATTTATTAGATGATCATGATGATGTTCAAGCAGTGTATGCAAATTATGATATCCCAGACGAAATTATGAGCAAAATATAGTGAAATAATAAAATGAATAATACACCCTGCTATTGGAAATAATAGACAATCAATTAGATTTTTTGTTTCCAAATAGGAGGGTATATTTATGCTTTGGGGCAATTTTAAATATGTACTATATTCTCTTTTATTAGCTTCATTTTTAAGTTTTTTAGTAGTGTTTTTAATAATAACTATAGCACATGATTCACCTGCGAACATACAATCAACTGTTGCAAAAGAAGATATTGGTGAAAAGCTACATCTGCAAATAGTAGGTGATTATGTTGCTGTATATCAAGGATCATCTAACTATAGAGAAAACTTACTATTTATCACAGAAATATCTATCTGGGTCATCCCTGAAAAATGGAGAGAGGCGATTTTGTCTGGAGAAACCTTTTTTAATGATGAAAAGGAATTATTACAAGCCTTGGATTCTTTAGATGAGTTTCAAGTATCTTTCTAAGTGAAGTATTATTTACTTCTATTTTAAAAAAGGATAATCAATATTCGGTGTCGAAAGTATGTTCTTTGGAGGTAACAGCTATGTTGATATTAGGTGTTGATCCTGGAACAGCTACAACAGGATATGGAATTATTGAAGTAAAGGGTAACAGATATTCTAGTGTGGATTATGGTACGATTCTCACTGAAGCATCATTAGAAATGCCTGTTAGATTGAAGCTGATTAATGATGGTTTAACTAAAATTATTGATTATTATAAACCAGAGCACATGGCAGTTGAACAGTTGTATTTTAACAAGAATACAAGAACAGCTTTATCAGTAGGTCAGGCTAGGGGTGTGATCCTGTTAACAGGTATACAGATGAATCTCCATTTAGCAGAGTACACACCATTACAGGTAAAGCAAGCTGTAGTTGGCTATGGAAGGGCTGATAAGAAGCAAATTCAAAGAATGGTAGCAACTGTATTAGGTACTAGCACCATTCCTAAACCGGATGATGCAGCAGACGCTTTAGCTGTTGCTATTTGTCATGCAAATTCCTATAGACTAAACTCTGTATTTGCAGGTGAAAAAATATGATAGGTCATTTAAAAGGAACGATTGAACTTATTAATATAGACAATATTATAGTTGATGTGCAGGGTGTTGGTTATATGGTGTATATGCCAGCTTCTGCTATATATAAGCTTCAAGTAAGCAGCACTGTAAAGGTTTTTACATATCTTCATGTTAGAGAAGATGTATTGCAGTTATACGGATTTTTGGATAATATGGAGTTAGAACTTTTTAAAATGCTTCTTGGTGTAAATGGGGTTGGTCCAAAGGCAGCCCTTTCAATTTTGTCACAGTGCAATTGTGATGAAATTGTATCCGGTATTGATAATGAAATACCCGATATATTTGAAAGAGTGTCGGGAATAGGGAAAAAGACTGCTCAAAGAATAGTTTTGGATTTGAAAGATAAGACAAAAAACTTGGGTATTGTTATACAAGGACAGTCAATAGATAATATAGTTCCTGTTAAAGAAATTTCAGTAATTGAGGAAACTATAAGTGCCTTGGTATCCTTGGGATATAATCCACGAGAGATAAAGGATATAGCTTATAATACAGCAAAAGAAAACCAGGATGTCTCCACAGTAGAGGAACTGCTAAGCAAGGTTCTTAAAAAACTAGGCCCGGCCGGTAGGTGATATTAGTTTGGAATTTGAAGAGCGATTAGTTACAGGAACCAGAATGATAGAAGATAGAGAAATGGAGAGCCTCAGGCCTCTTAGTTTAAAAGAATATACAGGTCAGGAAAAAATAAAAGAAAATCTTCAGGTTTTTATAAAAGCAGCCCAGATAAGACAGGAAGCCTTGGATCATGTATTGTTATATGGTCCTCCGGGGCTGGGAAAGACAACGTTGGCCAGTATCATTGCTGCTGAAATGGGAGTCCAAATCAGGATAACTTCCGGGCCTGCAATTGAAAGACCTGGCGACCTGGCTGCAATATTAACCAACCTAGAACCTAGGGATGTGTTATTTATTGATGAAATTCATAGACTTAACAGGACAGTAGAGGAAGTTTTATATCCTGCCATGGAGGATTTTGGCTTAGATATAATTATTGGCAAAGGTCCTAGTGCCAGGTCTATAAGGCTAGAACTTCCCAGATTTACGTTAATAGGTGCGACAACAAGGGCAGGCTTGCTTACTTCTCCTTTAAGGGACAGGTTTGGTGTTATAAGTAGACTTGAGTTTTATACTCCTAGAGAGCTATGTAGCATCATAACCCGTGCTGCAGGTATACTTGGAATAGCAATAACTCAGGAAGGTGCTGAAGAAATAGCAAGGAGATCCAGAGGAACACCAAGGATAGCCAATAGGCTTTTAAAAAGGGTTAGAGATTTTGCCCAGGTTGAAGGGGAAGGTATTATCACACAGGAAGTGGCTATATGGTCAACTGACAAACTGGAAGTTGATAAGTTAGGTCTTGACCATACCGATAGAAAACTTATGCTAGCTATAATTAAGAAGTTTTCAGGAGGCCCAGTGGGTCTTGATACACTAGCTGCATCTACCAGTGAGGAAACTGAGACTGTTGAAGATGTATATGAGCCATATTTGTTGCAATTAGGATTTTTGCAGAGAACACCCAGAGGCAGGATAGCCACAGAGGCTGCTTATGCATATTTTGGTATAGAGCCACCAAATAGGAAAGATAGCCAATTTACTTTAGATGATATTATCGTTGATAAGTAAATATCCATAGCTGTTGTAGGGGTGACCTTATCTGGCCACCCTGAAAATAAATAACCATAGATAAGTATGTAAAAATGATAAATCAAATTTTGGACAATAAGTCTGACGACTGATACTCGAAGGCTGATGTCCGCTAGAGGTAGGTGTATAGAAATGACAGATAAAATTATTAAAAAGACCATTGTTTGTTTGATTTCCCTTTGTATGCTAATGGCTATTTTTATAGTTATACAAGCAGATACCCTAGAGGCCCAAGGAAATGTTAATATTAGAATATCTTTGTCTTCTGGGACTAACACGGTAGATTTTGCAGTGGATAGGGGTTCTTACAGCTTAATAGATGAGAGTACAGGTACAGTAGTAAGTCAACCAGGACAAGGAGTCGTATGGAGAATTGTGAAAAGGGATTCCGGTCTGGATGTAATGGTAGGTGGACAGACTGTTGCCACTGCTCTCACAGGACCTCTGGTATTAGTGCCAAGTGACTTGCAAGGCTTAAATCTCATTAGATTTTCCGAAACATTGTACCGTGACAATTTTAGATTTATAAATGAAGCTGCAGGTATACGAGTAATAAATGAATTGGATATTGAAAGATATCTTTATGGTGTTGTCGGTCCTGAGATGGGAACAAGTGCAGGCTTTGAAGCATTGAAAGCACAAGCAGTTGTATCAAGGTCATTTGCCATGGCTTCCAGGAATCCTGGGAATACTTTTGATGTGACAGATACCGTTTTAACTCAGGTATACAGAGGCTATACTGCTGAGATAGCACAGGGAGGATATAGAGCAGTAAATGCAGTTAATGCTACAGCCGGTCAAGTGATTTTCTTTGAAGGTGCTTTGGTAAGAGCCTATTACCATGCAAGTTCCGGAGGCCATACTGCCAGTTCAGAAAATGTATGGACTAATCCTTTACCATTCTTAAGAGCAACCCCTTCACCTCATGATGCATTTGCTTATAATTATGCAAGTCAATCTGCCGGAGGCTGGCCTGCTAACACATATCGATGGGAGCTAACCTTAACTAGAGCAGAAGCTCAAGAGATGGTTGACAGGTTTATTCAAAACACAAATGCTACTCCGATTGGCACGCTATTAAGTATATCTACCAGGCAAGTGGATCGGGATACAGACAGACCAAATCTTTGTGGTAGAGTAACAGAGATGACGCTACACGGTACTGAAGGAACAACAATAGTTTATAGAGATCGAATCAGAAGTGTATTTGGTTTAAGAAGTACAATGTTTGAAGTTAGGGCAGATGCTGCAATTTATGTTAGGAATGGAAATGGTGCACTAGTACAGATGAGTTCAGCTGACGGATTAAGTGTTATAGGTGGAGATGGGATTATAACGGAGATAAATGCTTCCAATCCTAACCTCACTGCTAGGGGAAGTGCAATTACAAGGCAAATACCTGCTAATTTTTCAACAATAACATTTGTGGGATCTGGCCATGGTCATGGTGTAGGAATGAGTCAGTGGGGAGCCAGGGGTATGGCAGCAAATGGCTATAATTACATGCAAATTATTGAGCATTATTATAATATGGGAAGCAATGATGGCAGGTTACAAATACTAAATTATCATACAAGGGGAAGATAGCATGAAGGTATCAGAATTTGATTTTCACCTTCCTGAAGAGTTAATAGCACAGGAACCTATTTCACCAAGAGATATGTCAAGATTACTTGTTCTTGATAAAGAGAAGCACCTTATGGAGCATAAAAAGTTTTACCAATTAACAGAAGTCTTGCAAGAAGGTGACCTTTTGGTTCTGAACCAGACAAAAGTAATGCCAGCAAGATTGCTAGGTGTTAAAGATACCGGAGCAAATATAGAAGTGGTTTTGCTAAAAAGAATTAAAGGTGATTCTTGGGAGTGTTTGGTGAGACCGGGGAAAAAGCTGCAAGCAGGTACAAAGGTCTTTTTTGGAGATGGTGAGCTTCAAGGAGAGATAGTTGAGCATACAGATAGTGGCGGCAGAATTGTGCATTTTACTTACCAGGGGATATTTGAAGAGGTGTTGGATAAACTTGGTGAAATGCCATTACCTCCATATATACAAAAGAAACTTGAAGACAAGAATCGCTATCAAACTGTATATGCTAAAGAAGAAGGTTCGGCAGCAGCACCAACAGCCGGATTGCATTTTACTGAAGAGTTATTTGAAAAACTTAAAAACAAAGGTGTCCATACTGCTTTTTTGACACTGCATATTGGTCTGGGGACTTTCAGACCTGTAAAAAGCGAAAATGTTGAAGAACATAAAATGCATTCAGAGTACTATTCTGTCAGCAAAGAAACTGCCCAGTTAATTAACCAGACAAAAGATATGGGTAGAAGAGTAGTTGCTGTTGGAACAACTTGTATACGTACCCTAGAAACAATTGGGGATGCAGAAGGAAAGGTACAAGAATCATCTGGGTGGACTGATATTTTCATCTATCCGGGATATAAGTTTAAGGTAGTTGATGCTGTTATTACTAATTTTCATCTTCCTAAAAGCTCATTGATTATGCTGATTTCTGCTTTTGCAGGAACTGATTTTACAAAAGAAGCATATAGAGTTGCCGTTGAAGAGAAATATCGCTTTTATAGCTTTGGGGATGCTATGTTGATTATTTAAACAATAGTTGGAGTGTAAATATATGACTACTTCTTTTGAATTACTATACGAATCACAAGAGACAAATGCCAGATTGGGGAAGCTTACAACTGCTCATGGAGTGATAGAAACACCGGTTTTTATGCCCGTTGGTACTCAGGCTACAGTAAAAACCATGAGTCCTCATGAATTAAAAGAAATTGGAGCAGAAATAATTTTAAGTAATACTTATCACCTTTACCTAAGGCCGGGGCATAAACTTATAGAGGAAGCAGGTGGCCTGCATAAGTTCATGGCCTGGGATAAGCCTATTCTTACAGATAGTGGCGGATTTCAAGTATTTAGCTTGGCAGATTTGCGAGATATTGAAGAGGATGGTGTTACCTTCCGCTCTCATATTGATGGATCAAAGCATTTTTTCACACCGGAAAGAGCTATGGAGATCCAGATGAGTTTAGGGGCGGATATAGCTATGGCATTTGATATCTGTTCTCCTTATCCATGCAGCTATGAACATGCCCTTGAAGCTTCTGATAGAACTACCAGGTGGGCAAAAAGGTGTAAGGATTTTCATGAACATCCTTATCAGTCGGTATTTGGCATTATTCAAGGATCAATGTTTCCGGATTTAAGAAAAAAGAGTATGATGGAGATAACAGATATAGATTTTCCGGGGTATGCAATTGGTGGATTAAGTGTTGGTGAGCCTAAGGATATAATGTATGAAGTTCTTGATCATATAGCAGATGAAATGCCAAGAAATAAGCCAAGGTATCTAATGGGTGTTGGTTCACCGGATTGCTTGTTAGAGGCTGTTAGACGTGGTATTGATATGTTTGATTGTGTGTTACCTACCAGGATAGCGAGAAATGGAACAGCAATGACAAGTGTAGGAAAGGTAGTAGTTCGGAATGCAACTTATATCAAGGATTGGGAAAAGCTTGATCCAAATTGTAGTTGCTATACTTGCTCTAATTATAGCAGAGCATATATACGACACCTTATTAAAACAGATGAGATTTTGGGTATTAGGTTAACTACAATACATAACCTAAGCTTTTTGATAAATCTTATGAAAGATGCACGTCTGGTAATTAAAGAAGAGAGGCTTGATAATTTTATTAAAGACTTTTACGAAGCTTATGAAGACAGAGACCGGAAATAGAATATCTGAGATCAGAGGCTGGAGATCAGAAGGCATAGATACATCATTTCGTGAAATTTTGTTTAAAATAGTTTGGTTTTGTAAAAAATATTAAGGAATAATTATCCTTCTTTAAAAGGTAAACTTGTATTAATGTCGAAATAATCTCAGATGGGATTCTCCTGCTTCTATTTCTATAAGCAGCAAGAATATCAAAGCGTTCTTGAATTCAAACCTTTTTTGAAGGATTTATTGAAAGGTAGGTGAAATAAGATGGGCGACGGTGCTATATTATTTATTTACATTGCAATATTTTTTGCAATTATTTACTTCCTGATGATTCGTCCTCAGCAAAAGCAGCAGAAAAAGAGAAAAGAGATGTTGGAGGAGCTAAGGGTAGGTGATGATATTGTGACAATAGGTGGTGTTCACGGTACAGTCACTAAGTTGAGAGAAGACTATATAACTGTGAAAATCGCTGACAAAGTTGAGGTTGACTTTGATAAAGTTGCAGTAGGCTATATTAAAGGAAAAGAAGACGAAAAATAATATAAAAAACAGTGGTACAATTGGCCACTGTTTTTATATTTTACAAAGATTTCAAATTAAAAAAGAAATATATCCTTTACCAAAATAAATTGGTATAATATATTGTAGAAAATAACTCAGATTATATCTATATCGTTTTTTTACAATAGTTAGAGATAGGGAGGGTATTTTGTCTTGATAACACTAAAAAATTTAAAAGAAAATGAAGAGGTAACTACTTATATAAATATGGCAAATGCACATATTAAAGCTATGGGCTATACGGATCATGGTTCCAGGCATGTTAGACTTGTAGCAAGTCGTGCTGAAGAAATCATGAAACAGCTAAATTATTCAGAACGTGACCAAGAGCTTGCTGCTATGGCGGGCTATCTTCATGATATAGGGAATGTAATAAGCCGCCATGATCATGGACAATCCGGGGCTGTATTGTCTCAACGTATTTTAGATAAGTTGGGTATGAAGACAGAGGAGACAGCATTAATTATATCTGCAATTGGTAATCATGAAGAGCAGTCTGGTCATCCGGTAAACCATATAGCAGCGAGCTTAATACTGGCGGACAAGTCAGATGTTCATAGATCAAGGGTTAGTAATAAGGATATATCAACATTTGATATCCATGACAGGGTTAATTATGGAGCAGAACATTCAGAGTTGATAATTAATAATGAAGAAAAGACCATAACCATGGTAGTAGATATTGATTTGTCAATTACTACAGTTGTGGAATACTTCGAAATTTTCCTTTCAAGGATGATAATGTGTAGAAGGGCTGCAGATTTCTTGGATTGCAGCTTTGGATTAGTAATTAATGATTCAAAGTTGTTATAAACGAAGATATTCTACAGAAATTTACAATAACTTGCATTCAATTGACAAGACTTTCATATGAGGTTTATAATAGAACAGTTGAAATACTAGTGGGGAGGAAACACAGTGAAATATGCAAATCCAATTAAATTACTGATAATTTTATTATTAGTAGCTGGTATAAGTATTTATTCTTATCCACCTTTACTGCAGGGCCTTAACCTTGGTTTAGACTTACGAGGGGGAGTTCATATTCTTCTTGAGGCTGAAGCAACCGAAGAGGTTGAGATAACAAATGAAGTTATGGAACAATTGCTGGAAGTTATGAGGCATAGGGTTGATGAGTTGGGAGTTAGTGAGCCTTATATTCAGAGATCAGGAGCAAATAGGATTGTTGTCGAGCTTGCAGGTATTGATGATCCTGAGACGGCAATGGCGATTATTGGCCGGACAGCATCTCTGGAGTTTCAATTGCCGGATGGTACTGTGATCTTGCATGGTGGACATCTATCGACTGCTGCTGCCAGAATAGAGAACAATGTAAACCAAGTGCATATTAGCTTCAACGCTGAAGGAGCCATGATTTTTGGTCAGGTTACTGCACACATGGTAAATAATTATCCATATGGTAGCCCCAATAGGCGTATTGCAATATTATTAGACGGTGAAGTATTGTCAGATCCTCATATTCGTGAAGCAATTCCCGGTGGAAATGCTGTAATTAGCGGTAACTTTCATGAATTCTCTGAGGCAGCCACGCTGGCAGCTCTTTTAAGAGCCGGTGCATTGCCTGTAGATGTTGAAATGGTTCATGTATTAATAATAGGACCTCAACTTGGAGCTGACGCAATTGAAAGAAGTCAGATAGCTCTTATTATAGGAATCACATTTATATTCCTGTTTATGTTTATAGTTTACAAGCTAAATGGTGTTGTAGCCAATATATCTTTGGTTCTTTATGGAGTAATATTACTTGCTTTACTTTCAAGTATCAATGCGGTTTTGACCTTGCCAGGAATAGCCGGTCTGTTGTTGTCCGTAGGCTTGGCCATAGATGCAAATATTATTATTTATGAACGAATTAAAGAAGAATTACGTACCGGAAAGAGCCTTAGGGCAGCAGTTGATGCCGGATTTAGAAGAGCTACTTTGACTATACTAGATGCTAATATTACATCTTTAGTTGCTTCACTTGTTTTGTTCATGTTTGGTACAGGTTTGATTAGAGGTTTTGCTGTAACTCTGAGTTTGGGGATTGTAGTAAGTTTGTTTACCTCTTTGATTTTCACCAGAATCCTTTTACGTACTATAGTTAAGATAAAAATATTCCAAAATAACAAGTATTATGGCGTATAAGGGGGGAAACTAAATGATAAGAGATAATTTTGATTTTATAGGTAAGAAAAAGATTTGGATTATTATATCGCTTATAATAATCATTCCAGGGTTGATGTCAATGGCTATTCAGGGTTTTAACTTTGGTATAGATTTTGCCGGTGGTACAAAAATGATGGTTCAGTTTAATCAGGAAGTTCCCTCTGAAGATGTTAGAGGGGTGCTGGATGAGTATGGAGTTGGAGCAAGTAGTACTATCCAGGCAACTGAAAACAATCAATTTATCATTAGGATCCCTGTATTGAGCGAACAAGAAAATACACAGATTGTCAATTCACTAAGGGATAGCTTGGGTTCAGGGAATATGGAGTTAATAAGCAAAGAAACTGTTAGTACTATTGTAAGTGGGGAGTTACAAAGAAGTGCATTAATAGCACTTGCAATTGCCATGCTGCTAATAACTGTTTACTTGGCATTTAGATTTGACTTAAGTTTTGGCTTAGCAACTCTAGTGGGTATTGTCCATAATGTTTTAATTACCCTGAGTATATTCTCAATATTACAGATAGAAATCAATATAGCCTTTGCAGCAGCCATACTTACTGTTGTTGGTTATACTATAAATGATACTATAGTTATATTTGATAGAATCAGGGAAAACCTTAGCTTTAAGGAAAAAGGAACATTGGAAGAGCTTGCAAATAAAAGTGTTCATCAGACTTTAAGAAGAACAATATATACGTCAGGTACGTCAATAGTGGTACTACTTGCGTTAATGATATTTGGTAGTGAAGCTACAAGATACTTTGCCTTTGCAATGATAATTGGTTTTGCCAGTGGTGCTTACTCATCTACTTGTTTAGTGAGCCCTGCATGGATAGAGATAAAGAGGCGTTTCTTTCCTGAGGATAAAAGAAAAGGTAAAAAGCCCACTTCTGACCCGGCATAGAGCAGAGGTCAGAAATCAGAAGTCAGAGGTCGGAAAAACTTTAAGCAAAAGCAGTTGTCTAAACAGACAGCTGCTTTTTTTTAATATCTGCAATTTCTAAAAGGATTTGGGGTTTCATAGGAGAAATATAATATAAAACAAAAGCACTTTTTGAGTGCTTTTTTAGTGTGGTTAGTTAGTAGTTGAGTAACTATATAATAACTTAGATAGGATGATGGCATAAGTGGAACAGATGGACAAAATATGGTACATAAAACCTTCTAACTCTAAGTTGCAGTGTGAATTGAGCAAAGGGTTGGGAGTTTCACCGCTAATCTCTCAATTATTGATAAATCGAGGTATTACAAACCAGGATGAGGGTGAAAAATTTCTTTTTTCTAATATGGAGCATCTGAGTGATCCTTGGCAGATAAATGATATGGAAGCAGCATGGGAAAGGTTTTTATTGGCGAAGGAAAATGGTGAAAGAATTTTAATATATGGTGATTATGATGTTGATGGTCTGACTGCAACAGCTATAATGGTGGAATTTATTCAAAATGTAGGATTAGAGGTCGAATATCTCATTCCTAACCGAATGGAAAATGGTTATGGTCTAACTATGAATATGATTCCTGCTATTGAAGCTAAGAACTGTTCTTTGGTTATTACAGTGGACTGTGGTGTTACTTCAATAGAAGAAGTTAAGATGCTCAAAGAAAAAGGCATAGATGTAATTATAACAGATCATCACCTTCCCGGAGAAAACCTTCCCAAAGCTTGGGCAATTGTGAACCCAAAATTGGCATCTCCGAAAGATGCCTATGATTTGGCAGGTGTTGGAGTAGCATTCAAGGTTATTCAGGCTTTTTCTCAAAAATTGCAAATGTCGGATCAGCTTTCCGGTATTTTAGATTTGGTGGTTTTGGGGACTGTAGCTGATATAGTTCCTCTTTTTGGTGATAATAGGATTTTTGTCAAAGAAGGTTTAAAGTTGTTAGCCTCTACTGAACGTAAAGGCTTAAGAGCATTAATAGATATTTCGGGCATTAAGGAAGAAAATATTACTACTCAAGAACTTGCCTTTGGCTTATCTCCAAGGATAAATGCAGCAGGAAGAATGGGCGATAGTGTACTTGCCCTTGAGCTGCTGCTAACAGCTTCTATCCAAAGGGCAGGTGAGTTAGCAAAGATACTTAATCGGACAAACCAGCAGCGTCAGGTAATTGATGGTGCTATTGCCAAGCAAGCTGAGGAAATGTTGGAAAATATAGATTTATCAACACAGAGAATTGTGGTTTTGGCATCAGATCTTTGGCATCCGGGGATAGTCGGTATTGTGGCTTCACGTATTGCTAATAAAATCTACAAGCCTGTTATCTTAATTGCCATTGAAGGAGAAATGGGAAGGGGCTCTGGTAGAAGTATCAGCCAATGTAATATACATGATGCTTTGCATTATTGTTCAGATCTGCTTGATGGGTTTGGAGGTCATGAGTCAGCAGCAGGAGTTACTATTGCAGTAGATAAAATAGATGAGTTTCGTAGTAAGATCAATGCTTGGGCTGATAACCTTGATGAAAGGGTATTTGTTCCAAAGGTTTTTGGTGATGCAGAAGTTGTTTTTTCAGAACTCCATATGGAGCTTGTAAATGAGCTTGAAGTTCTGGCACCTTTTGGAGAAGGAAATCCTAGTCCTCTTTTAATGAGCAGGGATATAGATGTAATCAACTCCAAAAAGGTTGGTAAGTCGGAAAATCACTTAAAAATGCTTGTGAAATCTGATGCAACAGTAGTAGATGCTATTGGATTTAAATTGGGGGAATATGACAAAATTGCGGCAGCAGGTCAAAAAGTTGATTTGGCATTTGAGTTGGAAACAAACCTTTGGAATGAAAAAGTTAGTTTGCAGCTGAAATTGAAGGATATTAAAAAAGTTGATTTTAATAATGAAATACAAATGGTCTCTGAAAATCCAGCTGAGACAGAGGATAAGTCCTTTGTTATAGAAAAAGATGACTTTCATGGGAATATGCTTGATATAAACTCTGAAATAGAGGATCTTATTCGACAATTTACTAAAAAACAGGAAATTGTTTATGTTATAGGTGATACTGTTGCTTTTAGCTATACCCTGTTTACGTACTGGAAATCCTATATAAAGAGCTTAAATATGGATGCATATTTTTTATCCGGAAATGATACGGATCATAAAATAAATAATATTATAAATAAAAGTGATAGCTCAAGTAGTATCATATTTGCATCAATGGCTTGGCTAGAGCATCATAGCGGCATTATAGATAATGATTGCGTAATAATAAGGATTACCTCCTCAATGCAGCTAGATGCAGCAAATTTTTATAATTTAGATGACACAGATATAAAAAAGAATTATATTATAAATAGCCAGCAGGATACAGATGGTGAAATAGATTGTGACGTGGTATCACAAGGACAGATAGCATCTATTGTTAGTTCCAAAACTTCTGTTATATGGGTGAAAGATAAGCTTGAATTAGAAAAGGCTTTAAAAAAGCTTCAAGGTAGTATTAATATGCATGATATTTCTTTTTGGAGTCATGAATTAAGTTATTATAAACAAAAAGAAATGCTTGAAAGGTTTAATTCGGGAATAACCAGTGTGTTTGTTGCAATTCACTCATTACCCAAGGGGTATATTACCAGAGAAGCAGTAGACATATTTATAGATTTGCCATTGGATAAATCCTGTTGGGATTATCTTATGTTAAACAAAAAATCCAACCTTTTATATGCCGGGCAGGATAGAGCTGGATTGCAATCTCTTATTGAAGGTATGTATCCAACCAAAGATGCTTTAAAGCTTATTTACTCAGCAGCAAGGCAGTCCCAAAAAGAGTTAATGGATATTAGTTTTGATAAACTACAGGCATTTTTAATTAAAAATGGAATGAATGTTAATGAGAACGCATTTAAAACCATCATGAACATATTTAATGAACTTGGCTTAGTCGGTGGAGCTGATGACCCACAGGTTGATTTGAATATGTCGTGGCGGTATAACGAAAATTTACATCAACAACAGGCTTTTAAGGAGTTCTTGAAGGAATCTTCAATTGCTACTAAGAAGGAGGATAGCTCTTGCCTATAGCAGATTTAATCCAACAAGTAAAAGAATATAATCCAGATGCAAATGTGGATACAATAGAGAGAGCTTATGAATTTGCAAAGGAAGCTCATAAAGGGCAGCAGAGAAAATCTGGACAGGAATATATTGTTCATCCACTAGAAACATCTAAAATTTTGGCTGACTTAAATGTGGACGAGATAACAATAGTTGCTGGTCTGCTTCATGATGTAGTTGAGGATACAGAGATAACTCTTGAAAAAATAGAAGAGATTTTTGGGCAAGACGTTGCTCAATTAGTTGACGGTGTTACAAAACTTAGCAGAATTGAATTTAAATCCAAAGAAGAACAACAGGTAGAAAGCCTTAGAAAAATGTTCCTTGCTATGGCAAAGGATATACGGGTTATTATAATTAAGTTGGCAGATAGACTTCATAATATGCGTACCCTCAGGCACCAATCTCCGGAAAAACAGAAAGAAATCGCAGAAGAAACCTTGGAGATATTTGCTCCCCTTGCACACAGGCTTGGTATTTTTAAGGTCAAGTGGGAGTTGGAGGATTTGGCATTACGCTATATGCATCCTCAAGAATATTATGACTTGGTTCAATCCATATCAATGAAGCGTAAGGAAAGAGAGCAATATATTAATGAGGTTATTACTGTTTTAACGGAAAAATTGGATGAAGTAGGTATTAAGTCTGATATTCAAGGTCGTCCTAAGCATTTTTATAGTATTTATAATAAGATGGTAAAAAAGAAGATACATGTCAATGAAATATATGATTTGATTGCTGTTCGCCTTGTAGTTGATTCTGTCAAAGATTGCTATGGAGCTCTTGGAATTATCCATACCCTATGGACACCGATTCCAATGAGATTTAAGGACTATATAGCAATGCCAAAGCCAAACAGGTACCAGTCACTCCATACTACTGTTATGGGTCCCAATGGAGAACCTTTTGAAATTCAGATTCGTACATGGGAGATGCATAAAATAGCAGAGTTTGGTATAGCTGCTCATTGGGAGTATAAGGAAGGTAATATAGGAGATCAAAAGTTTAATGAGAAACTTATCTGGCTTCGTCAACTTTTAGACTGGCAGAGCGACCAAAAAGATGCCAGTGAATTTGTGGAAACCCTTAAAACTGATTTCTTTTCTGATAGAGTTTATGTCTTTACTCCGGCAGGTGATGTTATGGAATTGCCTGAGGGTTCAGTGCCAATTGATTTTGCATATAGAGTTCACTCCGACGTTGGTCATCAATGTACAGGTGCAAAGATAAGTGGCAAAATTGTACCACTGGATTATAGACTCAAAACAGGGGATATTATAGAAGTATTTACGCAGAAAGGCAGCGGACCCAGCAGGGATTGGTTAAACACAGTAAAGACTTCCCAAGCTAAAAATCGTATAAGACAGTGGTTTAGAAAAGAGCAAAGAGAAGAGAATGTTATAAAGGGAAGGGAAATATTAGAAAAAGAATCTAAAAAACAGGGACTTCCAATAGGAGATACCCTTAAGGCTAATAATCTGCTGGAAGCAGCTAAAAGGTACAGTACTAATAATATTGAGGATCTCTATGTAGCTATTGCAGAAGGGGCTTTAAGTCCATTACAGGTTATTAACTGGATAAGTGATAATTTTAAAATAAAAGCTAAGAAAGATATCAAGGAAGAGGTTCAGGTAAGTCAAGAGAAATCTCTTAAGCCTTTTTCCGGATATGGAAAACCTTCAAGCGGTGTAAGGGTTAAAGGAGTCGACAATCTGCTGATTCGCCTTTCAAAATGTTGCAATCCTTTACCCGGTGATAATATTATAGGCTATATTACAAAAGGTAGAGGAGTATCTATCCATAGAAGTGACTGTATAAATGTAACTAATAGCCTTTCCGGTAAGGAGCAGCTAATAGATGTTGTATGGGATGCAAAAACTGATGCAGTTTATCAGGTTGAAATAGAGGTAACCGGCATGGATAGATCAGGATTTGCTATTGATGTTATGAATACAATTCAAGATACGAAAATCAATGTAAATGCTATAAATGCTAGGACTACCAAAAACAAGGTTGTTATGGTTGATATAAAGATGGAGATACGCAACTTGGATCATTTAAAAGTGGTTCTTGATAAGCTAAAAAAGATTAGGGATGTTATTGAAGTAAAGAGAATGACACCATCGTAAACAGATGTCAGAAATCGGAGGTCAGAAGTCAGATTTTTAATAAATCCGACATCCTATTTTTGAAGACTGATTTCCGAAATCATACGACTGTAAAGGAGAATGATTTAATGAGAGCGGTAGTACAAAGAGTTTCAAGTGCTTCGGTTACAGTGGCAGATCGTATAACCGGAAAGATTGATGCCGGGATCCTTATATATTTTGGAGCAGGAAATGGTGATACAGAAAAAGATGCCGATTATTTAGCTGAAAAAATCATTAATCTTAGAATTTTTGAAGATAATGAAGGTAAGATGAATCTTTCATTATTTGATGTAAAGGGACAGGCCTTGATAGTATCACAGTTTACCCTTTATGGAGACAGTCGTAAGGGACGTAGACCCAGTTTTACAGATGCAGCACCACCAGAGGAAGGAGAAAGACTTTTTAAATATTTTATCGAACAAATGCAAAATAAATGGAAAATTGACGTTGAAACTGGTATATTTAGAGAGCATATGCTTGTTCATTCTATAAATGATGGACCTGTAACAATGCTATTAGATAGTTCTAAGCTTTTTTGAAAGGATGATCTTTGTGTATTTTAAAATAATACATGTAGGTAAGTTGCAGACCAATGCTTACCTTTTGGGGTGTGAAAGAACAAAAAAGTGTTTAGTTATTGATCCTGGAGATGAAGGCGAGAAGATTCTCCAAACAGTTAATACTGATGGATATAAGCTGGAAAAGATCATTAATACACATGGTCACTATGACCATATAGCTGGAAATAACATCATTAAAGAAAAAACAGATGCACAAATATATATTCATGAAGCAGACAAGGAGTTTTTAGAGGATGAAAACCTGTCTTTAAGTTCATGGCTTCATGCTGTACAAGAGCCTCTTGCTGCTGATGTTTTATTAAAAGATGGAGATATTATAACCTTGGGTGATATTAGCTTAGAAGTGATACATACTCCTGGCCATACGCAAGGTTGTATTACATTAAAGGGACATGGCTTATTATTAACAGGTGATACATTTTTTGCAGGGGCTATAGGAAGAACTGACTTGCCGGGTGGTGATTTTGAGATGATTATTAAATCCATCAAGGAAAAATTAGTGCCTTTAGATAATAAGCTATCTGTATATCCCGGTCATGGATCTCCATCCACCCTTGGTTATGAAAAGGAGAACAATCCATTTTTAAAATGAACTACCGTGTAAAATTACATATACTATCTCTATAGGCGGAAAAGGATTTTAGGAGACATGGAGAATACATCTTATTGCTGGACAGGGTAAGAAAGCTGGTATAATATAGTGATTGTGGATAAAGAGAAAACCTAGTTAAAGATAAAATAAATTTATTGTGTTCATTGCTTAAGGAGGAAAAAAGATGGCAGTAATTGCAGAGAGTATAGCTGGTTTGAAAAGGAGTCATCATTGTAATAATGTAAATAAGGAAAACTTGGGCCAAAAGGTCACTCTTATGGGATGGGTTAATAGGAGAAGAGACCATGGTGGATTGATTTTTGTTGACCTTAGGGATATTACAGGAATGGTGCAGATTGTATTCAGCCAGGATGTGGATCAGGAAACATTTAATAAGGCTGAAGATGTGAGAAATGAATTTGTTATAGCAATAGTAGGCGAGGTACGCCCCAGACCTGAGGGAACTATTAACCCGAGTTTACCTACAGGAGAGATTGAAGTATATGCAAATGAATTAAGGATACTTAATCCGGCAAAAACACCGCCTTTTTATATTATTGAAAATGTGGATGTGGATGAGAATCTTCGCTTAAAGTATAGATATTTGGATCTAAGAAGGCCTGATATGCAAAATCTTATGATTTTAAGGCATAAGGTTAATAAGGCAATTCGTGATTATCTTGATAAAAATAGTTTTCTTGAAATAGAAACTCCAATGCTGACCAGAAGTACACCAGAAGGAGCCAGGGACTACTTGGTACCCAGTAGGGTACATCCAGGCAAATTTTATGCTTTGCCGCAGTCACCACAGATATTCAAACAGCTCTTGATGGTTTCCGGTATGGATAAATACTTTCAAATTGTTCGCTGTTTTAGGGATGAGGACTTAAGGGCTGACAGGCAGCCGGAGTTTACCCAACTGGATTTGGAAATGTCTTTTGTAAATGAAGAGGATGTTTATAAACTTCTAGAAGAAATGATGGCTTATGTGGTTAAAGAAACTCTTGAAGTTACAGTACCGACTCCTTTTTTACGTTTAACTTATGAAGAAGCTATGGATACATATGGATCAGATAAACCGGATTTAAGATTTGGTATGAAGCTTAAAGATGTTTCACAAATTGTAGCAAATTCCGGATTTAAGGTATTTGCCAGTGTGGTTGAAGCAGGTGGTCAGGTCAAAGGGATTAATGCATCATGTTGTGGTCACTATTCCAGAAAGGAAATAGATGATTTGACCAAATTTGTTTCCATATATGGTGCAAAGGGTCTGGCTTGGATGATTGTTGAGGAAGATGGTAATATCAAGTCACCTATCAGCAAATTCTTTACAGAGCAAGAGATGGAGCAAATTGCACAAACTTTGGAAGCTAAGCCGAATGATTTGTTACTTTTTGTAGCAGATAAACCGGATATAGTAGCAGCTTCATTGGGTCATTTAAGGATTGAAATAGCCAAGAGGCTTGATTTACTGGATGATAAGGAATTAAACTTTGTATGGGTTACTCGTTTCCCCTTAATGGAATATGACGAAGAAGAAAAACGTTGGAATTCCATACATCATCCATTTACATCACCGGTAGATGAAGATTTGGAGATATTAGAATCTGATACAGGTAAAGTGAGAGCCAAAGCTTATGACCTGGCTCTTAATGGAATTGAGCTTGGTGGAGGAAGTATCAGAATCCACAGTAGAAATGTTCAGGAAAGTATATTTAAGCTTTTAGGATTAAATGATGCTGAGACTGAAGAAAAATTTGGATTTATGCTCAAAGCCTTTGAATATGGGACACCGCCACATGGTGGGATAGCATTGGGAATAGATAGAATGGTAATGTTATTAGCAGGCAGATCCAGTATCAGAGACGTAATTGCTTTTCCAAAAACTCAAAGTGCATCAGACTTGTTAACAGAAGCACCATCAGAAGTTGACCAGGCTCAGCTTCAGGATTTGCATGTTCAGACAGTTATGCCTGAAGAAGATGAATAGAGAAATGAGATTTGCAAGAACTGAGATGCTATTAGGAACTAAAGCAATGGATGAAATAAAGAAAAAGAAAGTCCTTGTCCTGGGAATAGGCGGGGTTGGCAGCCATACAGTTGAAGCACTTGCCAGAACAGGTGTGGGGTATATAGCAATGGTTGACCATGATACTATAGCAGTTACCAATATAAATCGTCAGCTTCATTCATTGGACAGCACTGTTGGTAAGCCAAAAGTAGAAGCAATGGCTGAGCGGATTAAGGATATCAATCCGGACATACAGGTAAAGGCTTTGCAGGAATTTTATACGCCGGATAAGGGAGATTATTTTATAACAAGTGATTATGACTTTGTGGTAGACGCAGTTGATAATGTATCTGCCAAGCTTGATATCATATCACGTTGTAAAGCAAACAATATTCCCGTTATTTCATGTATGGGAGCAGGCAACAAAATAAATCCTTTGACCTTTACAATAGCTGATATTTCTGTAACAACAACTTGTCCTTTGGCTCGTGTTGTGCGAAAAGAGCTAAAACAAAGAGGCATTACAGAGGGTGTACCTGTAGTATATTCTCCTGATAGTCCCTTGCAAGTAAAACAAGATAGTGAGGAAGCGTTTCCGCCCGGGAAGAATTCAATTCCCGGCTCTATTTCCTTTGTTCCGGCAGTAGCAGGTTTTTATCTGGCATACTACGTAATTTCTAAATTTGCAGATGCTGTTTAGCTTGTGATAGACATGCTTGTTATTGTAATAAAATAGTTGTTTACTAATTATGATGAAATGGTATAATAATATAAAAGAGCAATCGCAAAGCGGTTGGCTTGATAAAGTTAATTAAGAAATTAACCGCTATCTTTGACCAGAGGCGGTTATTTTCTTTGTGAAAATATATCTACTATGTAGATGACAAGTCTTATAAATCCCACGATAAAAGTCATGGATAAAAATATAATGACTATCATTTCATAAATAGACATGGCCTCACCTCCTTTCGGGAGGTTATCAGCCAACCGCCTTGCTTTGTGATTACTCTTCTAGCTTAATGTAACATATATTTCCATTATTTTCAATATTTTATATAATGTTGGATGGATCTGTCATAGAGCAAGTTATTTCTTCACCGCTTTTTTCCATGTATTCGCTTCCCCAATGAAATATGGCTATAAGTACCGGGCGAATACTCTTTCCTAAATCAGATAAGGTATATTCTACCTTTGGCGGTACAACAGGATAAACCGTTCGTATAATTAAATTATCTTCTTCTAGCTCACGTAGTTGCTGGGTTAGCATTTTTGGTGTTGCTTGTGGAATTAGCTTGTGTAACTCTCCAAATCGCAGAGTCTTATCCAGCAAATGCCACAAAATTAGAGCTTTATATTTTCCGCCTATCATATCTATGGTGGTAACAACAGGACAGCCGCTATCATTACAATTAGTGCTCATATCCTTCCTCCTTAATAGTATCTTTTTAGGTAGTATATTACAATAAAGTGCGTACTTGCGACAATCTAAGTATGATGCTATAGTTATACTATAAGTATTAAATAGTTGTCAAATACGTTTGAGGGAAAGGAGGTAAGGATAACATGACAGAAGCAAAAATATGCCCAAATCCACACTGCAAATGCAAAAATTGTACTTGTGATCCTTGTCTGTGTACTCCGGAGAACCCATGCGGTTGTTGTGAGTAGACACAAGGTAGAAAGGTGGCATACATATTTGTTTGCCACCTTTTTGACTTATTTGAGCAATGTCAGAAATTGAGGTGAAACATGCGAGACTATAGTGAAATCAATAGAAAAGCCTATGATAAAAAGGCAAAATGCTATGATGAAACTTTAGATGGAAAATTTACAGAGGGATTCAAAAGCTTATTATTAGACAACATACATGTACGTGATAATGATTCCATTTTAGATATTGGCTGTGGCAATGGTAAACTTTTATCTGGAATAGAAAAATCAAATTTGATACAGGGCTTTGGGGTTGATATTTCTCCTGAGATGATTCGATATGCAAAAGAGTGTTATCCTAAATTTAATTTTGTTGTTTCTGGATGTGAAAATATACCCTTTGAGGATAACTCAATGGATATCATCATTGTTTGTGCGGCGTATCATCATTTCCCAAGTGTAGATTTATTTGCAAAGGAAGCTAAAAGGTTACTAAAACAAAACGGTAGCTTATATATTGCTGAAATTTATCTTCCATCCATAGTAAGACATATTGTTAATCTTTTTTTACCCTTATCCAAAGATGGTGATGTGAAGTTGTATTCACCCAAGGAAATAGTAAATACATTTACAAATGCGGGTTTCTACGTAGAAAGGATAATAAAAAAAGGCCATATTCAAATTGTTCAAATACACATATAATAAACAACTTGCTTCAAATAAATAATGAGGTATAATATAAGATGGAATACATATTTATACAAAAATACATCTTGAAAGGGGAAATTGAAGATGGCAAGCGATAAAATAATGAAAATCGAAGATAGTAGCTTTGAGGCAACAGTTCTAAATGCAGAAGGAGCTATTTTAGTTGATTTTTGGGCTGAGTGGTGTGGTCCTTGCAGGATGATAGCACCAGTTCTTGATGAAATAGCAGAAGAGCTGGATGGAGTAATTAAAGTTGGCAAGTTAAATGTTGATGAGAATAACCAAACTCCTGCTCAATTTGGAGTAATGAGCATCCCTACTTTAATTATATTTAAGGGCGGACAGGAAGTTGAAAGAATAATAGGATTCAAACCAAAAGCTGAGCTTTCAGCATTACTAAAGAAGTATGCTTAAAAACTTTAAATGAGAATTATCATAAAGCTTTCAGTTGTCTACGATAATTGAAAGCTTTATGATTATAGAGGAGAAGCGACATGGATTTATTTTCCTTTTCTAAAGATCAAAATTTAAAAAAATCGTCACCCTTAGCTGTGAGAATGAGACCTAGAAACCTTGACGAATTTATTGGTCAAGAACATATATTGGGTGAGGGCAAGTTTTTGAGAAGGGCTATTGAGGCAGATAGATTAGGCTCTATTATTTTCTATGGTCCACCGGGAAGCGGTAAAACTACCCTAGCAAAGGTTATATCCAATCTTACAAAATCAAACTTTCAAAGCTTGAATGCTGTTACATCCGGTGTGGGAGATTTGAGGCAAGTTATTAAAGTAGCAGAAGAAAGATTGGGAATGTACAATGAAAAAACAATATTGTTTATCGATGAAATACATAGATTTAACAAATCTCAGCAGGATGCATTACTGCCATCTGTAGAGGATGGAACTCTAACATTTATTGGAGCTACTACAGAAAACCCATACTTTGAAATTAATGGCCCTCTTCGCTCCAGGTCAAGAATATTTCAACTGGCATCGTTAAATGATGAGCAAGTAGGAAAAATAATTGATCTGACCTCAAAAGACGAGGAGAGGGGTCTTGGGAAATATAATTTTAATCTAACGAAAGAAGCCAAAGAGCATCTGATAAGATGCTCGGCAGGTGATGCCAGAATTGCACTTAATTCACTAGAGATGGCTGTACTTACCACTTCGCCGGATAAAGAAGGAATTCGCCAAATTGATTTAACAGTGGTTGAGGATTGTCTGCAAAGACCGGCAGTTAGTTATGATAAAAAAGGCGATCAGCACTATGATGTAATATCAGCTTTTATTAAGAGTATTCGTGGCTCAGACCCCCATGCAGCTTTGCATTATCTGGCAAGGATGCTTGATGCAGGAGAGGATCCCAAGTTTATTGCACGCAGGATAATAGTTCATGCTTCAGAAGATATCGGTATGGCTGACCAACAAGCATTGCAAGTAGCTGTAGCTGCTTTTCATGCTTTGGATTTTATAGGAATGCCCGAAGCAAGAATCAACCTTGCTCAAGCTGTCATACATCTATCCCTGGCACCTAAAAGTAACTCAGTCATTACTGCAATAGACCATGCTTTATATGATGTTAGAAATGGTGAGATTGGTAAAGTACCAACCCATCTTGCCGACAGTCATTATCAAGGAGCTAAAGAGCTGGGTAAAGGAATTGGATATCTTTATCCTCACGACTACTCGGATAACTGGGTGGAGCAGCAGTACCTTCCAGATAAACTAAAGGGTAAAAAATATTATGTGCCAAAGAACGAAACAGAGTTAAAAGGAACAAAAATAAAAATTTAATCTCAGAGGTGATTGAGTTGCAGCATTTAGATGCGTATAAATTAAAATGGATTGCTATTATCGGTATGTTTTTTAATCACATGGTTATTGCATGGTGGGCAATTATACCCCATTGGCTGACTTTCCCGCTATATGCTGTAGGAGGACTTACCTTTCCTATCATGGCTTACTTTGTGGTGGAGGGGTATAGGTATACTTCCAGTTTAAACAAATATATTTGGCGACTTTTTATATTTGGGTTAATTGCAATGCCTTTTCATATTTTAGCTCTTGGAGTGCCTTTGGGACCTGGATATCCTATACTAAACATTATGTTCAGTATAATTTTGGGTCTGCTTGTTTTAGTTTTGTATGATAAAATAAAAACTCGTGCACTTTTTTGGTTGATGTACATAGTTTTAATAGTGCCGATTTCCTTAATATTTTTTGAATGGTATTTTATCGGTGTTACTATGGTGCTATTGTTTCACATTATTCGTAATGAGAATACAAGGAGAATTGTACCTCCTGTCTTTGCAGGGGTAAGTTGGTTAGCGTTTTCTCTATTAGCAATAGTTACTTTACCACTTGTAGAAGGTATGGAAAGTGTTGGCGGTCTTGTCACAGATCCGTATTTTTTAATGGTGATGCCAAGTTTTACTATAGGTTGTTTTTTGGCAGCATTTTTATTGAAGAATTTTAACGGAGAACGTGGAAAGAGAATGAAGTGGTTATTCTACATTTTCTATCCGTTACACTTGGCTATATTAGCCATAGTCGCTTTAGCTTTAGGGCTAGTTGATTTAAGCGTGTTTGGGTTTTAGTTTTTGTTTAATTTTAATCTCAAACGTTGATATCTAAATTATATATGACTTTTAACTAAAAGACACTCTCATTTTTTTAATTGCGTGAACTCAGAATACGTACTTTGCAACGAAAATATTCTTCTTTAATTGCAGTTAATGCATATGAAATACTACTATCATATAGTGATAAAATTATCACTAATGATGATATTGATTTACTTGAGATAAAATATTGAAAGAAAGCATTATGGTTGTAAAAACCAGTATGCTATTGCTTCAATGCTGAGAAAATGGCAAGCTAGGAGAGTGTGGAATGAAAGATGATACAATAAAGCAAAAAGTGAAAGTATTTATTAGCTCGAAAGAAGATGTTGGTAGATATGCCATTGTACGCAAGGCATTAAAACATATGTTAGAAGCTACGAATTTGGTGGATGTTTATGTACGAGAAACAGAATCTGCTAGTTCTTATGATATTGTATCCGAATATTTAGAGGAACTTGGGCGTGCAAATGTGGTTGTCTTTCTCATTAGCAATAAAGATGGTGCTTCCGAGGGAGTCATAAATGAATATCAGAAAGCGAAAGAACAAAAGAAAAAGTTTCTTTTCATATTTTGCAAAGAGGGTATCTCAGATAAATTGCAAATTCAGCTAGAATTGGAACAATCTCTAGGTCCAATGTATAAATGGATAGATAATTTCGACGACTTGGTTCACACCGCTTATGAGAGCGTTCTCGCTGATATTTCCAAAACTTATATAAGAATGCCTGTGGAGGAAAGAGCGACTGAAAGTACACTTGTTAGACTTAGTGCGAGTGCAGGTGCCACCTCACCGAGCATCCAAATGCTTCCCGAACTTAATTTTGATAATTTTTCATTGTTAAATGCAGAATTTGCCAGACAATTTACCTTTGTCAGAGAAGCCTCTGCAAGTAGTGATCTTGATTGGATTTGTACACGGCTTTTCCAATGTGCAATTTGCGTAAAAGGAGCAGACGAATCGCTGCTACCTTTACTGGAAAAAGAAATTCTTGCACTTCATGACGTTACCTTTCATGAGGTATTAAAAAATCGTATAGGGGCAATTGGTCAATATTTTATAGGAGATTTGCAATCATGCTTTGAGGCATTAAAATTGGCTTATGAATGTGCAAAAAACAATGAGGATATTCCAAGTTGGTTTTTGTTAGATATCCTAATTGATTGTAGAAATATTTATAATACTCTACAAGAAAGCAAGGGAATGTACACTTTGAGTTCAGAGTGGCAAGAGTTATTAAATAGTGGCCAGGTAGTATACTACCCTGTTCTCGACCGATATGCTTATGAACATTCTACTGCACTTGTAAAACTCGTACGTGAAAAAGAAACTGAATGCCCATATACAATTACATTTAGAGGCAATAATGATTATTACAAAGGGTGTATGCAAGCTTTTGCTGTTGCAGTTTCTAATGCTTCCCTAACTCAAATTTTAATGGTCAAAGATAGGCTTATAGAGAGTTTTTCGAGCTTGTGTCGAGTCTATTATGATCATGATCTTTTTGTTGAGCTAATTAGGTTGTTACTTATTACCAAACCTGAGAAAGATATAGATAAATACATACGAGCATACGGAGTACGTCACGATATTTCTTCAATTAATGAGCGGAACATGAAAAAGCTTATTGATGCTACTTTGTTGGTGTTGCCAGAGTATAAAAGGGCGAAAACACTCATCACTGTATTTAGGTACTTTGGGTATTATTTTTCAGATGCAGATTACAAAAAACGCATACCCTTATTATGGGAAGTTATTGATGCTTATTGTAATGGAGATGAAACTCTTCTTAACAGTACAGAAGTAATGATCGAAGCACTAAAGAGTAACTGGGAAAGAATTGACAGTAATCAAGCAATTGATTTTATTATCTATGTTCTTAAAAATAGAATAATTTTCATTCAAAAAGTTAATAACCTATTAATTTTTATATACCCTGACGATTTAACAGAAAATAATCGTCAGATGCTTTTCGATATCTATCTTGATTTATTACAACAATATGCAGAAGGCAAGGGCGATGATCATATCGGTATATCTGTTTG
>Ga0123355_10002310_pt1 | contig 26918 bp, 22 predicted proteins | sample TergutEmb28metaG_3_FD_89872 | JGI IMG/M metagenome (GOLD analysis project Ga0123355, IMG submission 89872) | Embiratermes neotenicus P1 segment gut microbial communities from Petit-Saut dam, French Guiana - Emb289 P1 | ecosystem: Host-associated > Arthropoda: Insects > Digestive system > Gut ... | reverse complement strand
ACGCAATCAAGCCTGTACATAACATAACAGGTTAGATAAATAGGCTACCAACGTAGCCAAACAAGGAGGAAAGTCCAATGAAAAAAGCCACAGCTATTTTGCTGGTGCTAGCATTGCTTTTGAGCTATGCCGTGCCGGTAATGGCGCAAGATGACCCGGCTGGCGAGGATATTGTTGAAGATGTACTCGCGGAAGATGATTATGTAATTGAAGAGCCGGTAGAAATTATAGTTGCAGAGCCAGAGCCACTCGACCCTAGACTCTTCATCCCCGAGGAGATTCGTTATTTGGAGCGGGACGGCGAATTTTTTATCTCCCTTAGGGATTGGGCAGTGTTTGTTGAACTAAACATCCAATGGGTAGATGAGCTAGATGCCGTACTGGTTTACTACGACGACGCTGACTTGGGAGTAGTTGTCTACACAATAGACTCCGACAATGCCTTTTTAGAAGACGGCGTTACTTGGGTAACCTTTTATCTGATTAACATGATGAGCATAGTGCTATTTCCACCAAGTTTCCCCAATTTTGATTTTGATGACGAACGCATAGACAGGCTTTACTCCCACGTTTGGGGTGGGCTTCTTGCCGCACCTGCAGGCGACCCTATGTTTTCGCTGGACATGGGATATGGCGAAATTGCGGCCGGGTACATCTATCACCTTAGCCAAAACCTTCCTATGCGCACGCCTTTTTCTTATACCGAACTTGCGGCCGCTAAGTGGATTGTAGAAGAGCTAATTGCAATGGGACACGACCCAAGCAACATAGAAGTGCAAGAGTTTTGCTATTGGGAAATAAACGAGCAAAGACTAGGCCTTTGGGGCGGCGGCATGAGCTGGTGGAGTGCTGTGTCACTTTTGGGCAACCAAGATATAGACCAGCTTAGGCGCGACAGAGTTAGCCAAAACATTGTGCTAACAATCCCAGGTCAAAGCCAACGCACAATAATTGTAGGCGCACACTATGACAGCCCACCAGACCCAGGCACAAGCGACAACGCCTCCGGTGTCGGCCTTCTTATGGAAAGCGCGAAACGTATGCTTGAGCAGGATAACTACTATACAGTACGTTATGTTTTCTTCGGTGCAGAAGAATTAGGGCTTATAGGTGCTGCATGGAACTTGCACCTAATGACCGAGGCAGAGCGTGACAACGTTGTAATGATGGTAAACGCGGACGTCTTAATAGAAGGGCCTGTGTTAATTTACGGCGCGGCCGCCCAACCAAGTGCCCAAAATATTGATCGCGCAACTTTTATCTCCCAAATGGAAGAGATGCTGCTTACGCAAATAGAGCAACTAATTGACAGCCCCTGGATAGAGGACGAAATGAGATGGCTAGGTGTTGATACCATCGAAGAAGCAATTGAAATTCTTCTGCTTCAAGTAGAATGGCAGCTTGCATCCTTTGAAATAATGCCCGACGCACTATTCGAGCGTCAAGCCCAACACATGCGCCTAGGTTGGGATGTAACCCCCGTTGCCGAGCAAGTAAGCGAAATAGCCGCAAACTTATCTCAGACTCGCGACTTTAGCCTACGCAGCATACCCCGCGCGGTTGCAATGCCAACCGACAGCCTAATCTTCTTAGACGCAGGCTTCACTGTAGTAAATCTTTCGGGGATGGAATACACTGAGAATGTTCCACAGGAACTTGCCGAGCAATTGTGGCGCATGGGTGAAGGCTTCCCAGAGTACGGGCTAACCGTTACAGTTTTGCACACCCAATTTGATTGCTACTACGTGTTACAAGAATTTTGGCCCGGCATGATTTATGATAATATGTACGCTTTTGTTACCTTCCTTAATGCAATTCTTAGTGCCCGGTTTACTGGGTAATATTCGTGTTTGTGATATAAGTCTTTGTGTCGCAATGTAAATTTCTATTAAAATAGCGCGTATCATCAAGAGTCATGTGATGATACGCGCTATTTTAATTTTATTTTTATGATTTATTTACAGGACTTTATGCGGTAGGTACTATGCTGCATAGTATATATACAGTAATAAACTGACAAATGTGTTGTCAATGTTCATACAAAACCGTATAATGATAGTGAGGTGATTTTATGACAAAAACAGCAACATTGCACATGCGTATTGATCCTGAAACAAAATCAAATGCCGAGCAACTATTTTCTGCCTTTGGCATTACGCTTTCAGATGCGGTAACAATATTTTTACGTCAATCCTTAATGGTTGGAGGGTTGCCATTTGAGGTGCGCCAACCACGCTACAATATGGAAACGGAAATGGCAATACAAGAGGCTCGCGACATAATGAGTGGAAAAATTCAAACAAAGATGTATGCTAGTGTAGCAGAAATGAATGCTGATATTGATGCTGAAAATGGAGATGATGCGTAATGCTAACGCTCCGAACTTCAGCTAAGTATCGTAAAGACCGAAGGCGTGCTATCAAACAAGGACTTCCGATGGAATTGCTGGACGATGTACTACAGCAGCTTATAGAGGAAAAACCCCTTGACCCAAAGCACAACGACCATGCTTTGGTTGGTAATTATGTCGGGTTCCGAGAATGCCATATTAAGCCGGATTGGCTTTTGATTTATGCCATCAACAAAGGCGCGCTGATTCTTACAGCAACGCGAACCGGTTCACATTCAGAGCTGTTTGGCTGATAGTACCCAGGGGGCGGTATAGAAGAGGAGAAACGCCAGAGCAAGCAGCCATTAGGGAGCTAAGCTATCCATGTATTCGGATAAAATAAAGCAAAAGTGTAGTTGTATCAAGGTTATCGCCGTTACGGGGCTGTCATGGGGACAAACCCAAGACAACCCCTTCGCTCTCAAATTATTGCGCAGTCCTATTCAGTAACGCACATCACTGCAACGAGGCATAAACCCCACCCCTGGCCATAAGCTCGTCATGGGTACCAACCTCGGCAATACGCCCACCGTCCATCACTACAATTTTATCCGCGGTAATAACATTATGCAGATTGTGGGTTGTAAGCAAAATCGTATGGTCTTTGCGGAAGGTCTCGATAGACTCCATAATCCGCTGCTCGGACTCTGTATCCAGCGCGCTTGTTGCCTCGTCGAAGACCATTACAGGCGCGCCCTTTATAAGCGCGCGGGCGATTGCGATCCGCTGACGCTGGCCACCGGAAAGGGACGCGCCCTTTTCGCCGCAGTTGCTGGCATACCCTTCGGGCAGCGCCTCGATAAAATCGTCGGCAAAGGCCTCAGTTGCGGCCTTTTTTATTTCTTGGTCGGTGGCGTCGCCTTGTAAGCCCATTGCAATATTTTCGCCGATTGTCATATCAAACAGCTTGCAGCTTTGGTCTACATATGCAAAGCCTTTGCGCCAGCTTTGAATATTACCTGTTGCAAAGTCTAGGCCTCCGATGTTCATGGTCATGCCGGGCCTGGTATACATACCAATTATAAGCCGCAGCAGTGTGGACTTTCCGCTGCCGGACGCCCCTACGAAGGCCACCATTTCATTTTCGCCGATTTCTAGATTGATGTCTGTTAGGGCATTCTCCTCGGCATCTTTGTATGCGAAGTTTATATCTTTTAGGCTTAGATTATAACGGCCATCCCACCTAGGGCCGCCAGTAATAGCATCCAGCTCGGTCGGTTTGTCATCCGCTGCCGAATCGCTTTTGTTAGGAATGACACTGTTCTTGAAAGGTTTGGCCAAAATGACATCTTCCTTGGAAGGTTTGACGGAAATGACATCCTTCATGAAAGGTTTGTCAGAAATGACACCCTCCTTGGGCACGGAATCCAATATAGCAAAAACCCGGCCTGCCGCAACAATCGGCGGCTGGAGGTTAGCCCAGTTGGTGCCTATCTGCGACATGGCTTGTGTAATACCCATTGCCATCATCGGCACCATCATTAATGAGTCAAATCCAAGACGGCCGGTGGCCACAAGCCAGCCCCCAAGGGCAAATACAAGCACCAGGCTAAGCCAGCCCTGTATAGTTGTAAACAGTGACTGCCACATGCCGATAAAGGCCTCTTTTAGGTTGATGCGCTGTAGCTTGCCGTTTTCTATGTCAAAGACCCGCCATGCCTTTTGCTGACGGCCAAGGGCGCGTATCGCTAGGCCGCCTGCGAACATATTACTCATTGCCTTTACACCCTGGGCGTTTACATCAAGCCGCTGGTTGCCAAGTCGCGCAAGTGCCGGCGCAAAGCTTGCCTGGATTGCAAAGGCCGCAAGGCCTATTCCTATTGCGCCAAAGCCTAGGCGGTAGTCAATTACAAAAATCGTTATTAGGGAAAATACAATGGCCTGGACGTTAAACATCAAGCTATCCAATTCATTACCATATATCCCGGCGGCAGTATCCGCGTCGGTATTGATTGCTGCAATGCCCTCGCCAGAATGCTTTGAAGAAGAGTCTTCCAAGCTGCTGCGCACAAAAGCCGAAAACAGTTGTGCCTTAAGGTTCATATCACCCCGTGCCGTAGTAAGCACATATACATAGACCCCAAAGGCCACCGCAAACATGAAAATCACTAGCATGATTATCAGACGGATAAGCGCGTCGTACACACCGCTCATACTTTGCGCCAAGATTCCCGCCATGGTGCCGCCCATAAATACAGAGATGATAAAACTGGAGACAAAGTTTTGGGAAGTGTACACAAGTAAGCTGATGGCATATCGGAATTTAAAGGGTGCGACAAAAGTAAACATCCTAAAGAAGTTGCGGTAATTTGGCTTAACATTATTTTCAGTTGCCATTAGACACCTCCAGGCGTGCGTATTCCGGGCAGGTTTCAAGGAGGCTTTCGTGGCTGCCCATGCCTACGATTTTGCCGTTTTCCATCATTACTATTGTGTCGCAGAAGGCTATTGCTTTGGGCCTATGAGCTACCATTACAACGGTTTTATCCGGCTCGTGGCTAAGCATTTTTTCAAAGCTTGTAAGTACCTCGGCTTCGGTTGTTGGGTCAAGGGCACTGGTTGCCTCATCGAAAAGTACAATGGGCGCGTCTTGATAAAATGCCCTGGCAAGGGCAATCCGCTGCTTTTGCCCGCCGGATACATTCTCTGCCGCCTCGGTAAGCTGGCCTTCAAATTTGTCTGGCAGGCTGTTGATAAAGTCCCATATGCCCGCGTCGCGACAGGCTGTTTCTAGCTTTGTCATGTCCATGGATGTTTCGTGTTTGCTACTGCCTTTATTCGAGAGCCCTTCGCCAACCGAAACGCCGGTGATATTGGCACCGATACTCTCTGGGAAAAGGAAGCTGTCCTGCGGCACATATGCAAAGGCGTTTATGGGTATTTCTTGGCTTCCAAACACCGATACCTGGCCGCTTGTTGGCTCGTAAAGCCCAAGCATCAGCTTTAAAAGTGTGCTTTTGCCGCTTCCGCTTCCGCCTACAAAGGCAACCTTTGTGCCTTTTTCTATTGTAAGGTCTATACCAGAAAGCACTTCGCCTCCTTCTTCGGTATAGGCAAAGTTCACATTTGTAAAGGCAATTGCTGTGTTTACGTTTGCAGGGGGACTAAATACAGGAAGTGCTTCACTTAGCTCTAAGTCCTTCATGTCCGCTGTATGCTGGTTTAAAGCCTTTGCGCCGGCGGCGGAAACCTGCACCTGTGTAAGCCGCTGGGAAAGCATCATCAGCCAGCTACCGCATTGGAATGCAAGGGTGGTAAAGGCCATATATTCCGCAATGGACATATTTCCGTTTATAACCCTGGACGCCGCTAGTACAAAAATCAGCAACATAGGTGTAAGGCTGGCCATAATCCCCGCAATAACCATGGTTGACATAGACTTAATAAAGTCACGAAGGGCATCAAAAAACTTGCCGTACGCGTCCATATAGCGGCGTTTTAGCACCTCCTCAAGGGAGTATGCCGCGATTGTAGAGGTGTTTTGCAATGAGTCATTGACGATTGCGTTAAACCTTGTACGCTCTTCGGACATTTTTAGCTGCTTTTTCTGAAGTGGCGCGGAAATCAGCACCTGCATGACCACAAGCACAGGGAACATCGCAAAAAACAGCAAGGTAAGCCCAGGCGTTAGCATGACCATGTAAATAAAAGTCACAAGCAAGCTGATAATATCCGCCGCGACCAAAAGCCCCATCCGAGACGCAAAGTTTGCCCCATTTGGAAGGTCATTGGTATAAATAGAAAGGGACGCGCCGCTTTGCTCTTTTTCAAGCTGTGAAAAGGGCATACGAAGGAAGTACCGGGCAAAATTGTCTCTAAACCGATAACCTACCTTGGCCGCAAACCGCCCCTCGATAAGTGCAGAAAGTGCCGCAGCAAGTGCCTGCACGGCCATGATGGCAGTAAGAATACCCAAAAAACGCAGCAAAGCCCCGGTGTCAGCCGCAATTGCCGCTTCACCCATTTCGCCTCGCATACGTGCTGAGATTACGACCGCAATGGATACGATTATGGATAATGCCATATAGAGTAAAAGCACACCAGTGAAACGCTGATTGTTGCGCTTTAGGGTTGTGATGAAGGTTTTGATATAAATCCCCTCCGATTTTGATGGCGCGGATTTTATTATTCGCGCCAATTGATTTGATTCCGCTTACTATACATACGGTGGGTTGCGAGCGCAAGTCGGATTGGGTGTTACTTTTTTTGGTGTGTTGTCTCGCAATGGTGTTGCGCACTGGCATACATACGCCCTGTCGTGGGTTGCAGCGCATTAACTGGAAAGTGCCCTTCTGTGCTATAGCGATTTCGTTCGAAATTGGGCTTCGTCTGTCGCCAAGAACGCGCAAACTGCCGCGCGTTTTGACTCGTCCTCAGCCCATTTCAAATCGAAACGCTTATGTGATCGAAAAAATAATCACTGCACAGAAGGGCACTTTCCCTATTAATGGCGGCAATGCCTTTATACAGGGCGTTGAATTGTCAGTGCTTTGCAAGGACGAAGCACTTCTTAGGGATGCATAACGCCACCTTGTAATCGAAAAAATAATTACTTGGTGGCGTTATGCTCCCTGGCCGGGCATTTGCTTGCCGGTAGGTGAAAGCGTAGCTTTTCGCTATTAGCTGCTGCGCACTGCGGATGGCAATTTATGACGCGATGCGTGCTGTGGACTCCAGTGAGGAAACCTTCCAAAAACGGAAAAAGCCCATGTTTATGCGGCTTTGAATGCTTTTGTCATTTGGAGAAAAACCTGTAAAGCAATATTTGTGCCATGTTAAGTGATGCTTATGCATGTGATATCAGCTATATATATGGCGACGAAAAATCACTTTTGGCAAAAATGACATCATCGTGTTTTGACTGAAATGGCATCTTACACCTATAAGGGCGGCAAAATGCCCGAAGCACAGCAACATGTTCAACAGCCACTAATGCCAAAGACCAGCGAATAACTCCCACAACCGCACCGTATACAGCCAAACGCCCGACTGGAAGCAGAATGCCCCAAAGGAATTATTTTTTCGATTCCGAGGGGCATTCTGCATTCCCTACAAGTGCTACCCAATGCAAAGCTTAACAATATAGCGCACTGTATAATGCATTGGTGCTGTCAATAGAGAAAGTGCACCCCTGTGCGGTGATTATTTTTTCGATCACAGCACAGGGGTGCACTTTCTCCTATTGCGCAGCTCTTACCTATCAGCACGTGATATTGCAAAGCCGCATATGCACAAAGGCATTGCAGCAAACCACCCATCAAGTTATCCGCTTTTCAATAAATACAAGCAAAGCATTAGCCACAATTCCAAGCCCCGCCGACAATATAACACCCCATAAAATTCGATTGCTATTGTTGGTTTCAAGCCCAATGGTCACAAGCAGCCCAATACCGCCTGCACCTATGAAAGCGGCAATTATTGCAATCGCTATTGTTGAAACAAGAGCAAGGCGTATACCTACAAAAATCGACCTTAATGATAGGGGTATGCGCACTTTAAAAATTATTACGGCTTTGGTCATGCCCATGCCTGTTGCGGCCTCTACTATGGCCGGGTCTACGGCGCTAAGGCCGGTAATAAAATTGCGCAGTAGTATGAACTGGTTGTACAGCACCAACACCGTTATTGCCGTATTTCTTCCTAGCCCCATGCCCGGCACGGGTATCATCAGCGCAAACAGTGCTATGCTTGGAATGGAGTATACAATGGAAAATACATAGATTAGAAAATTGCCTATTCTTTTAAAAAACATGGCAGCTATCGTCAATAGGCCTGCAATAAGAACCGATATTGCTAGGGCGATTAAAACCATTTGTATGTGCTCGCTAAGTGCCCGCAGCAGTAGGTTGTGGTTTCGTTGTGCAAATCTTATTAATTCCAATTAGGCCAACCCTTCCCATAGCTTTTCCCCGGCGCGGCACGAGCGTATCAAGGATTCTACAAACCCATCTGCCGGGTTTCTTACGATATTTTCTGGGGTGTCAAACTGGCATACCCGGCCTTCATTCATTACAATTACTCTTGTGCCAAGTTTTAGTGCTTCGTTGATATCATGGGTAACGAATAGGAATGTTTTCTTCACGCCACTCGCGCCATCTGGTCCGCTCATTCCGTTTGTAAAGCTATTATGGATGCGCTTTAGTTCGTCTTGAAGATTTAGGCGGTTAATTGCGTCGATTGCCCCGAAGGGTTCGTCTAGCAGCATAATCTTGGGGCTTGCTGCCAACGCTCTTGCAAGCCCTACTCGTTGCTGCTGCCCGCCGGATAGCTGTGCTGGGTACCGGGACATAAATTCATTTGGGCTTAGCCCTACCAGTTCCAGCAGCTCGTGAACTCTGGCTTCTATACGTTTTTTGTCCCATTTCAAAAGCTTTGGCACGATTGCAATATTCCCAGCTACTGTCATATGCGGCAGTAGCCCTACCTGCTGTATTACATAACCTATTCGCCTACGCACTTTTACTGCATCCACATCGCGTATGTTTTCTCCAAAAAGGATGACACTGCCTTTATCCGGGTCATACAGCCGGTTGGTCATCTTTAACAATGTTGTCTTGCCCGACCCGGATGAACCTAAAATTGTTATAAATTCGCCCTCATTGATGCATAAGTCTACATCGTTTACCGCGTTATAATGCGCACCGTTAAACCGTTTAAACACATGCTGATATTGAATTGCGACAGGGGGGCTTATTGCGGCTGGATGGTTTGTTTTGATTGGCTGGCTTATTGTGCTTGGTTTATTTATTTCGATTGGCTGGCTCATGGCAATGCCTCGAAAAACTCTCTTGCTACTTCTTGTATGTCCCTGCCATAGACAATTACTTGGGAATTTAAATGAAGTAACACAGAGGTATTAAAGTGGGGTGCCAGCCGGTTTAATGCGTCGGCAACGCCGGGGTGTTCTTCCAAAACATCGTTTCTGACAATTGGAACCAAGTTATATGGCGGCCATATTACGATGTCTTCAACAAGCAGTGTATAGTAATGGGTATTGTAAAGATGGCCGTCTGTGGTAAATGCCACACTTACATCTGCCGCGTTTGTGCGAAGGGCCTCGTACCTTGCGCCCCCGCCCATTATGTCTACACTGTAAAAGTCGAATGTGCCGAAGGCTCTAACCATTGCCGGAAGTCCATCTTCCCTATCTAGAAACTCCGCGGTAGAGACAAGCCGCAGCCTGTATGCGTGAGGCTGCAAGTCGGATAGGGTAACAATGCCAAGTTCCTCAGCCAGTGGTGTACGGATAGCAATCCCTTGGCCGTTATGTGCCTCGGTAAATTCTAACCATGTAATCTGATAACGCTGGTAATATTCGCTTTTAACCAGGGCATAGACCTCATGGGGGTCGGTCATTAGAGGAAGGCCCAACACTGTTAGTAAGCCCGTCCCGGTATATTCGGGATAAAGGTCAATCTCACCGTTTATGATGGCGGTATGTACCAGCCCACTGGCAAGATTATGACCTGTGCGGTCTACCGAAAACCCGGCAGCCTCTAGGGCAAGGGAGTATATCTCGGCAACAATTAGACTCTCGGTAAAATCTTTGCTTCCGACGCGGATTACATTGTCGTCATTGCCTGTGCAGGCAGTGAATAAAAACATCGTAACAAGCATCGCAAGTGCAGCATTTGTAAAGCAAAATAATTTCTTTTTCATAAAAATCCCCTTTCATTACGCATACATTTAGAAGTCATGTTCAAAGCATTTGTAGTTATGTTTAGAGGCGGCGGAAAATTGACCAATAGATGGCCGTTGGTGGTAGTGACAACAGGCCCTAATTCGAAATCCACTTTGAATTCGCTACAGCCTCTTATATCTTTGCAAGAAACGATCAAGTAAATCCAATAAAAATACCGCAGTAAGAGATAACGCTGCCACAGAAATACCCCCGATTACAAGCAAATCTGTCCGCCTTACGCTAAGGCCTTGAAAAATAATCTGCCCAAGACCTCCCGCGCCAACAAGCGCTGCAATTGTTGTACTTGCCACAATTTCAACCATCGCTGTTTTTACCCCGGCAAGCATTAGCGGAAACGCAAGCGGCAGCCGAACCTTTAGCCATACTTGAAGAGGGGTCATACCCATACCCTTCGCCGTTTCAAGCATAAAAAAAGGAACCTCATCAAGCCCGGCCACAGTGTTCATCAAAATTGGAGGAACAGCCAAAAATGTAAGGGCCGTAATAGCAGGCCCCATTCCAATACCCAAGAATCTAATAGAAAGGACTAAAACCGCCAAGCTGGGTATGATACGCAACAATTGAAAGGATCCAACAATCCATTTCCGCTGCTTTTTGCACATTGCACATAAGATACCCATTGGGCAGCCAATAAGAATTGATATCACAAGGACACGAAGGCTTATGCTAACGTGACGCTGCAACATAATAAGATAAACATCCATATTACTTTGAAAATACAAGATAATATCAGCCCATAATTCCCGCATTAATCACCATCCTTACATATGTCCCATGTATATGTCCCTTGTATACGTCCAAAGCAGACAAAACAAACGCGCCACAATCACTATACGCAACGGCTATAATAACAGTGCCAACACGACAACTGTCTGTCATGTTTAAAACTTGTTCATGTTTAAAACCTGTTAATGCTTGAATTTGTACTTGGGCAAGTTGCCACGCCTATAGACAGCGAACCAGAAAAAGATTCCAGGTCTAAGAAGCTATGTTCATAGGATTCAACGCCTCCTATGAACACAGCATCTAAACTTTTTCTCCAACCCGGAAATATTTTAAGACAGAGTGATATACCAGCGGGTCTAACTTATGAATATCCAGTGTCACAAACCATTTAAGAATAGCTTCATTAGAGCCGGAGGAATCTATGGGCGGGGTAAGGCTTGTGTCTATATGCAGGTTGGCCACTTCGCCAAAAAACGTGTGAAAATCATCGACTACATGGGTATAGGACAGCTTGCATTCCAGTACACAGTGGCTTGCGTCCAGCACCGGCACGCGGGTTTTTGTGCCCCATTCATAGCCATAGGGCACAGCATCTTTTACACCGTCTTCACCGGATACAGAGCCTACATAGTCGGCAAGCTTAGCCATCTGCACATTGGCAAGACTAACCGAAAACTCCCCGGTACGTTGTATATTGGCGATTGTGCGCTTTGCGGTCATACTAACGATGATGTTTTCCGGAGGCCCGGGAGTATTACTGACACAGGTGATAGTGCTTAAGTTGGGCGAACCGTCTAAGTTGCAGGTGCCGACAATCCATACCGGCCGCGGTGTAATAGTCCATACAATGTGGTGATAAATGCCTTCAAGCTTTGGGATTGATTGTTTTGAGATTTTGTTCATATTGTGCCTCCTGTTCATATTTGTGTAATAAAAAACTGTGTAATATAAAAAGCCTGTTTCCTTATGTAGGAACAGGCTTGAGTTATATTTCTAATATATATATTACAACCCCGGTTTATAGGCCATGACATAGCTGGCATGAAGCAGTGGGTATAATCTATCTTTTTTGTCATGGCTATAACTAATTGACTTCGTTAATAACTAATTGACTTCGCTATATGCTATGGCACAACTATGCCGTACTCTTTCAGTGCGTTCTTTTTATGGCTGCGGCGGCATCATTTCGCCCGATACCATAGGCCACGTGATATGACCGCACAAGGTGAGTTTTATATATATGCTCTTCTTCCCCAAGCTTGTGATAGCAATCTGCCATACAAAAAAGCATCTCAGGGATACGTTTTAGATTATTATATTCCCGGCAAGCTTCAACTGCTTTTTCACAGGCACCCAGTGCCTCTTTGTACTTGCCCGCGCTTCGTAGCAGGCTCGCCAACGCATAAAATAACGATGGAAACAATGCCGCTTTGTCTTCCTCGGATACTTTGCTATTCTCGCGTCCGTCAAGCATGGACTGCACTAATATTATTGCCCTGTCATACTCTTTAAAAACGGATAAACACGCGGCCATATCCAGTGCAATACTGATTTCATTGTATGACATGCGGTACTCGGATATCTTGCTTTCATCGAAGTTTGGCTTGGACATACGCATTGCTTTTAGAAAATCGTCCATGGTTTCATTAGACGGCTCTTTCATATCCAGTGCTGTTTTCACATATAAAACAAATTGTTTGACTATTGGCTGTTTTACAAGGGGGCTTTTTTCAATATCGGCAATGATATCCTTTGCCTCGGACCAATCACCCTTACTTAGCTGCCGCTTGAGGCGTTTATAGTCTCTATAGCTTGCATACTCGGCAGAATCTAGATACAGCAGCCAGAAATCTTCGGATGGTGTCCCCAGAAGCTCTAACGTAGTAATAAACTGCCATACATCCATGCCGGCCTCGCCAGACTCTATGCGGGCTAATTGGCGGACGCTAATAAATAACTGCTCGGCCATTTCTTCTTGGCTTAGACCCATTTCTTTTCGCATTGATTTTATTATTTCTGCACTGTTTGTTTTCATGTGGTCTCCTATGTGGCTGTTGTCTTGTAGCGCAATCGTACATATATTAGCAAACACAAACTCTCAAGTTTGCAACTCACGAGCCTGTTATATCATGCTGTGATACACTTTTTCAAGGGCGCACAAAGGCTATTAAGTTCCAATTTTGACAACTTTGTCAAAAGTTTCTTTTCTACACATTTAGCCTAAATGCGCTTCAAATGGCTTACCTTCAGCATTATATGTTGCTGAGAACACCATGTCAGACAACCACTTTTTGAAAGCAAGGTCATCATTGTATTTCTTGAAAAGTTCCATATTGTCTTTCATCATTTTGAAGATGACGGATTGTAAAACACGGTCGCTTTCTGTTCTGGCCTCTTGCTTGTCGGCATTACGCATTGCATTTTGGTAAGTTTGGTTTTGGGACACTTTTGTAACACTATACTGAATATCTTTCCACACCTTGTCGCTGTCCTGCCAATCATAATTACCGAACATGTCGTTAAATGTGCTGAGTATAGCTGAAAGGAAATCTAACTCCATATCACCCTTACCGCCAATACCTCTTGTTGGAACAGGTTCAACGTCTGCATCTGAATCTTCCAGCACAATTGTCATTTGTGCCTGTGCTTCGGCGCGATAACTGTCTAGGTCAATGGCTTCCAATATCCCCACCGATAAATCCTCCTCTGTTGGAGAAGGAAGCTTGGGTAGAAGCAAAGTCAGAAAAATATGAAGTTTCTCCCATTCGGGATTGCCGTATGGCAGTATTGCACCCAAAAAGCCATATGTCCGCACAAATCCCTTTGCAGACGATTTAAATTCGATTTGTGCGTCCTCAACAAGCTGCTTATAGAGGTTTGCGCAAATATCCAAAACAGGGTCAAGCTTATCACGCTTAGCACCACCTAAGTAAAGTTCTACAAATGTGTCAATATTATAGTTGGTGTAAACCTCGCAATTTTCCATTGCTGCAATTAAATCATATAGTTTATTCGGGTCGGTTTCGCTTGAAAGTATCGTGGTGCGGTAGTATCGCTCGAAAGATTTTTGAATAACCTCCGTATCGTTAGCAAAATCCAATACAAAGGTATCGCGCTTGTCGGGGTGGGCACGGTTAAGGCGCGACAATGTCTGTACTGCTTTTATATCTGAAAGTGGCTTATCTACATACATCGTGTGCAGAAGTGGCTCATCATAACCTGTTTGAAATTTGTCGGCTACAATCAAAAAGCGGTATGGGTCAGATTTGAAGGTCTTTTCAATAGCACTGCTTGGAAATTTATTGAGAGATGCTTCATTAACAGACACACCGCCATATTCCCTATCACCGCTAAATGCAATAATGGCCTTATAAGGGCTTTTGCGGCCATCAAGATGTTCGTTGATGGCGTGATAATAATCAATAGCCCGTTCAACGCCTGCTGTCACCACCATAGCCCGCGCTTTGCCGCCGATTTTGCCGCGCGCGATAACTTGCTCATGGAAATGCTCCACAATCATTTCCGCTTTCTTAGATATTGGAAACTTATCGCTTTCAACATATTTGCGGAGTTTCTTTTGTGATTTCTTTTTGTCAAATTGTGGATCATCGGTAAGAGTTTTTATCAGTCTGTAATAGCAGTTCACAGGGGTATACCATTTAAGCACATCAATGATAAAGCCCTCTTGGATGGCCTGTTTCATGGAATACATATGAAAAGGGTATGATTTCACGGTGCCGTCATGCTCGGCAACTTTTACCCCAAACAGCTCCAGCGTCTTGTTTTTAGGTGTTGCGGTAAAGGCAAAATAACTTGCATTATGTAGCATTCTACGTCCTTCAACAAGCTGGTTGATTTTATCTTCAATATCAGCATTAGGGTCAAAATCAGCCCCCAATGCCCTGTTCATATCTGCCGCCATATCACCGCTTTGGCTTGAATGGGCTTCGTCAATAATTATAGCAAACCTACGGTTTTTATGCGCTGTGCCTATATCGTCCAAAATATGCGGAAACTTGTGCACCGTAGAGATAATGATTTTTTTGCCGTCTTGTATAGCCTTTTTCAGCCCGACAGAGTTTTCAAACTCAGCAACAATGCTTCCAACTTGCGCAAAGCTTTTTATCGTCCCCTTAATCTGCTTATCAAGATTTCTGCGGTCAGTAACAACCACCACCGAATCAATAACGGATGCGCCGTTTGCGTCTTCAAGCCCCACAAGCTGATGCGTAAGCCATGCGATAGAATTAGATTTGCCGCTACCGGCACTATGTTGAATTAGATATTTTTGACCAACGCCGCTTGCCTTAACATCTGCAAGTAACATTTTCACAGCGGCAAGCTGATGATAGCGTGGGAAAACTTGCTTGTATGTTATTTTCTTTGTTTCTTCGTCCTTTTCTTCAACCACTTGTGCGTAATTCTCAATTATGTTAGCAAGTTCGTGCTTGGCGAGGGTTTCTTTCCATAAGTAGTCAGTCATAATGCCGCTAGGGTTAGGCGGGTTGCCTGCACCGTCATTGTATCCCTTATCAAAAGGCAAAAACCAAGACTTTTTACCATCCAACATGGTGCAAAATTTTACCCGCGCATCATCAAGGGCAAAATGCACCATACACCGCTTAAATGCAAATAGGAGTTCTTTCGGGTTTCGGTCTGCCTGATATTGGTGAACGGCATCGTCCACATCCTGCTTTGTTAGCTGATTTTTCAGTTCGCAAGTAATAACGGGCAAGCCGTTTATGAAAAGTACCATATCAAGGGATAATTTGGTGTTATCATTAGAGTATTGCAATTGGCGCGTTACGCTGAAAATATTGAGCTCAAACATTTCCTTTGCCGTGGGGTTTTTCTCCGAAGGGGTCATGTAAAACATAATCAAATCGGCGGGATAAATCTTAAAGCCCTTGCGGAGCACATCAATTATCCCGCGCTTTGCAACTTCGCCGCGCAGCCTGTCTAAAAATTTTCTCCGCTCTAAATCATTGTTACCAACTCGCAATTTCGCCATTTGGTCGGGCTGGGTGTCGTTTAGAAAGCGGAATAGGCGTGCTTCGTCTACGGCGTATTCGCGGTTGTAGTCGGCAGAAGTGCCTTGCTCATAGCCATTTTGATTGACTAGCCAGTTGGTGATTAGGGTTTCAAGGCCGGATTCTTTAGTATTTGTTGGCATATGCTGTCCTCGCTCGCTGAACTACTATCCTTTTTTAGGAATCGAATAAATCTTTTAATTATTTCTGTCATAAGTGTTTTTGAACCTTCATCTTTGGCGACATCCAAGTAAACAATGATAATAGTAAATTTTATATCAGCTTTAATTTCCTCATCCGTTTTGCTGCCGTATGGGTTAGGCAAGTAAATCACACTCCGCCCTGTAAGCGGAGTAAGTTTATTGATAAGCTTCTCATATTCAACGATTTTCTTTTGCAGTGTCATAATTGCTTTTTCGCGGCAATAATCGCTTACAGTATCATGAAGTGGTTTTGCTTTTGCGTATGCCGTTGCGCCAGTATGCGCCTTGTCCAATACTGATTTGATACTTTTTATCACTTTGTCCAATGTTTCAGAACCGACAATGTTTGTTTCATCAAAAAGAGCATCAGCAGTAGCGTGCGTAAAAAGACTACCAATTTTACTTACCATTTCATTCATATATAAACCATTCCTTACATCAATTTGATAACACGAGTTCACAATCAAATATATTCGACAATAGTTCATGCAGTTTATTAAGATGCGACATCATTGCATTTTTTAGCATAATATAATCAGTAGGCCACTTTTCAAACTTCATACTCGTCACACTTGCCTGCTTCAAGAAGCAATCATGCCAATAAAACGATTTGCTCAAATCAACACTCCATATTTCACTATCTGAATTATAATGAATTGAGTTTCTCAATCGTTTAGCAACTTGCCTTATGTTTCTAGGGAAGGGATAAATCCCATTCCTCGTGAGCAATTTAATGAACAGTGCTGACTCATCATGTGGGAACTCGGTTGCTATCTTATATATTGCATCGGATATTTCATCGTACCTTATGGCAATGAGCCTTACGACGAAATAAAGCCAGTTTGATTCATTCCATTTATTCGTAAATGCTGCATCAACAAAAAATAAAAGCGACCCCACATCGCTAAGCATACGAAGCGATAAAGCAGTTACATATTCTGTAAACTCAGATTTTTCGACAGCTATGTCAAACTTTCCGTCGAAAAATACTGGTCTTACGATTTGTGTAGGCAACAATTCATCCAAAAAGATAATTTTTCCCATACCTGTGCTTACAAACCCAGCCCTTACACTCGAAATGATACTAGACAGGTCTGCGCTGTATTGCTCAATTGCCTTACCTATCACTTGGCCATTTTTCCAAAGAGGAGTACCGTATGTTAATGCGTTAATATCCATGCTCGAACAGCAGATTTCGTCACCATGTTTTATGTATGACAAATCATGTCTTAGATGGTATATTGCATCTTTTGGCTTTGTTATAAAAGATTTTTGCATATCTCCCACAATAGTTATACTATCTGCCTTTTCACTCTCATAATTAAAAGGGTGTGATGAAAAATAGTGTATTCTATCTCGTATTATTGGATATGAATCCTTAAATAGTTTAGTCGAGCTATTTAAAACCGCTTCTCCAATGTGCGGTTCGTAGTTTGTCATTTCGTGTACAAAAACTGTACATGCCCTTATTGCAAAGGATGAAAGTAGCGTCCATGCTGCCGTATCATTTAATGCGATAAGACCTTTTAATAGCTGATAATAAAATTCACTATCCCACAGTAGGCGGAAGCTTGTTGTGTTTGCTTTGTCCACTGTCATTATTTATTCCTCGCTTTCGTCAATGTTGTCATCTTCGCCTAAATCAACTACAAAGGAGTTATCGGCAGCATCATAATCGGGCACAACTATGCTGCGTACATCTCGTTTACCCGTTACTACATCAAAAATTAATCGGGTGCGGTATTCGTTCAGTAAAGTGATTTCATAATGCAATCCCGCAGTAATTTTGTCAATGTTTTCGCACTGTCTATTGAGATACATAACAATATCATTCTGGCAGTCTATCGGTGGTACAAAAATCTTTAATCTTCGCAATGCACCAGTTGAAATGTGTACAATGATATCGCCCCTAGCTAAGCCTGCTCTTTGCTTAACTACATGAGGGCATCTCAATGCATACACCAGAAACTGGGGTAAAATATCATTGTTTGCCGAAAATATTGCCGCATCACCACTACACCAAGTATTTTCGTCTATGTTGTTCATAAGTGCCTGTCCTATTTCTTCTTTCGTTTCACCGGATAGTGCAAAAAGTACATCTAATTTGCGAGTACGCGCATATGAATCAACAACACTTCTGTTAATTCGGGTAATTGGTTGGTCTAAAAACAATGCTCCACTTCTATAAATATCTCCATATCGTATGCAAGCAACCCCATTCGTATCATCGTCGACACGAGAACCGCCGAAACCTTTCCGAAATATGCCATGATTCCCCAAGCGCATTTCACGCCATTTGTCAACACCGTTTGTAACAGCAAAACCGATAGTTGCCTGCTTTTTTTCATACAATAAATCAATCTGCTGCCGCTTGGCATGGATTAGCTTATTGATTTGCGACACCTTCCAATCAAGATATCGAACGATTTGGTCTTGTTCTTCGCGCGGCGGAAGGGGCAGAACCACGTTGTTAAGGCTCGTCATCGAAATTCTAAGTCGAATTGTATTGAGTGAGCCACTTTCAGATTCATGAAAGAGGATTCCTTTGCCCAACCCAATCAGACTTCGGTAAAATGTCACAAGTCGGAATATATAATGGTAGTACCATACATTTATATTTTCGTGGTGAGGATATAACGCATAATATACTGGACTTATTGCCCCATCCCATTTTGTCACACCAGAAGAACCCGCAAGCACATTCATGCAATTGATAAGCAGGTCGTTTTTATGGGCAATTGAGTATTTTGATAAATCGTCTTTTGGTTTGTTCCCACCTTTTTCTGTGCGCTCGGAATAAGGCATAACGCCGTTCTTTGCCGACAGCGACAAGATGAAGTCGGTTTTTATCGGGTTATTTTTCTCGCTTCGGCTTGCAAACATAGCGGCAACACGCTTTGAATCCCATCTGTCTGGTAATTGGCCAAACCACATCACACTCAACTATCAAGCACCTCCTCCAGCAACCCATTTGTTTCCTTTTCCAGTGCGCGAATGTCGGTAATTATTTCAGACAACGCCCGCAACTGCACAGGCTTGTAAAAATGCTTGGTAAAGCTGATTTCATAGCCGATTTGCGTTTTGGTTTCGTCAACAAAGGCATCTGGGGCGTATGGCAGCACTTCTTCTTTTATAAACGCATCTATCCCGCCTTCGTAATCCAGCGGGATTTGCTCTGTGCCGGTTAGGTCTTTGTCGGCTACAACTTTGCCTTTGTTTTTGCCCTTTTGCTCCAAAAGTAGCTTGCCGCCCTTGTCATATAGCGGGCGTTGTACAGTAATCTTCCAATATCCAAAGGCTGAGTTATTAAAAATCTTGCTATACTCGCTTTCTTCAAACTTCATATATGTGTCAATAATCTGCTGGCGAATTTGCTGCGTAAACTCACAGTTTTTCTGTCCAAGATTTTTACGAAGTGGTGATTTTAATGCAGTTGCATCAATCAGTTGTATTTTACCCCTGCGACGCGCTTCTTTGCGGTTAGACAAAAGCCAAATAAAAGTGCCTATGCCTGTATTGTAAAACATATTATTCGGCAAAGCGATAATAGCCTCTACAAGGTCGCGCTCAATCATATAGCGGCGGGCGTTTGATTCACCTTGCCCGGCATCACCCGTAAATAGCGAAGAACCGTTATGCACTTCGGCTATGCGTGAACCAAGCTCTGTGGCTTCTTTCATTTTTGCTACATTGTTTAGCAAGAATAGTAATTGCCCATCACTTACGCGCGGTATCATGGAAAAATCGCCACTGTCACCAAATTGGGTTACAAAGCGTGTGTCGATAATTCCTTTTTTGCCACCCAGCTTATCCGCGTCATTTTTCCACGATTTGCCGTAAGGTGGATTTGACAGCATAAAGTCAAATTGGCGGCTGGGAAAACGGTCGTCGGATAGTGTACTGCCGTAAGCAATATTTTCAACATTACCCCCTTCGCCTTTTAGAAGCAAGTCGGCGCGTGTAATTGCGTAAGTTTCTGGGTTGATTTCTTGCCCAAATAAATTTATGGAAACAGCCTTACCATGCTCTTTTGCAAGGTCTAATAAGCAGTTTTGGGATAATGTCAACATTCCGCCTGTTCCGCACGCGCCATCATAACATGAGTATGTTGAATCCTTAATTTTGTCTGCAATCGGCAGGAAAATTAAATCTGCCATAAGTTCAACAACATCGCGCGGAGTGAAATGCTCCCCGGCTTCTTCATTGTTCTCTTCATTGAAACGGCGTATCAATTCTTCAAAAATAATGCCCATTGTATGGTTATCAAGTGCGGGTAAACGAATGTCACCAACATCGTCATAAATCGGATACGGGCTTAAATTTATCGTAGGAGACACAAACTTTTCAATTACGGATGCCAAAATATCTGCATCTACCATTGTGTCAATCTGCACTCGAAATTTAAACTTTTCCAAAATGCCTTGCACATTGGGTGAAAAACCATCCAAGTATTCCATGAAATCAGATTTCAGTTTTTGTTGGTTTGCACGGCTTGTTAAATCCTTTAGCCGAAATTGCGAACTGTTTACAAATGTCTGGTTAGCAACTTGGCACAATGCTTCATTTTGGTTTATGATACCTTGCGTGCTAAGTATATCCTTCATTTTTAATACGTCATCTTTAGTATCTTCAAGCACAGCATCAAGCCGCCTTATAACTGTCATAGGCAAAATTACATCACGATATTTTCCGCGTACATAAACATCGCGAAGGCAATCATCCGCGATACCCCAAATGAAACTTACTATTGAATTGTAGGTTTGGTTGTCCATAAATTTTGTTGCCCCCGGTGAAATTATTGTAAGTTGGCTCTTTGCAGTATGCATAGATATGCTGTTCTGTCTTACTATTCAGTATCACTTACATCTTTTTGCGCAATCTGCCTAACTGCACGGTCAAAGTCGCTAACTAGCTGCTCCATTTGGCGTGCGCGATAAAGTTCAAACTCTGTTTCAGCTTTTTCGATAGCCTGCTTCTTTCCAATGCGCCCTTTGTCTTGCAATATATTCCGGCGGTTGGCTGACAGATTGCGGTCAAGCTCTTCTATCCAGTTCGCCATTGTCATTGGGCGTTCTTCTAATGCTTGCAATTCAGCAAAGTCCAGAAATTGCGAAACCAATAAGTTGAGTATTGTCAATTCTTTTTCTGTCAAGTAATTTTTGGCGATAACTACATCGCTTTTCGTGGCATACTCGCCTTTAAAGTTTGTCATGCCGACGTTTGACTTGTTGCTGTCCACGCGCTGGTATATCAACTCTGCCGCTGTGTGTTTATGCGCGGCATAGTGCATTTTATTTTGCACATTTGCAAAAAAATCTCTTGTTGTTGCTGACTTTGGGTCGTAGTCAATTGAAGTTGCGTAAATATCGGTTACCTGTTGATAAAGGTTGCGCTCGCTACTGCGGATATCTCTAATACGCTGCAAAAGTTCGCGGAAATATCGACCGCCGCCGTTTTTTAGTCGCTCGTCGTCCATTGTGAAGCCCTTGCGGATATATTCATTTAGCCGGCCTGTTGCCCATTTGCGAAATTGTGTGCCGCGTAGTGATTTAACCCTGTAGCCAACAGAGATAATTACGTCAAGGTTAAAGTATTCAATTTGCCGTTCGACCTGCCGCTCGCCCTCAATTTGAACTGTTGCAAAATTTGCAACAGTTGCCGAACGCTCAAGTTCACCCTCTACAAACACATTCTTTATATGGCGGGAAACAGTTGACTTATCACGCTCAAAAAGTTCCGCCATTTGGTCAAGTGACAACCAAACTGTTTCCTCTTCAAAGCGCACATCAACAGATATTTTTTTATCATCCGTTTTAAAAATGACAACATGGTCAGTTGTGTTTCTCATATTTTCAAGGCCTCCGTCCCGTACTCGTTTACTAAGAGCCAAATCTTGCTATAATTATATGACTTATATTGTCACTTAACAATATAGAACCCTCGACTTTATTTGCCGAAAAAGCGTAAACATCAAAGGGCGCATCCCCAATCAAACACCGGAAACACGCCCCCAATCAAAACTTCACCACAACCCACTAACAGCTATAGGGCTGATTTCGAATTAAATCGCTACCAAGTATCTACCCACGCCGCCTGCCCTTACCCACGGACTTCTTCAACTTTTCATACTGTACAAACAACCGGTGAATAATATCCATATTTTCCGGGGTTCCGCCGCAAAACCACGGCTGCTTATAGATAAACCCATACAGGTTTTTTATCCAGTTGATATTTTCGTACATAAACCCAATATACCTATCCGGATCTTTCAAAAACCCATCCTCGGTGTTGACATACCATGTATCTACAGTACGCACAGTAAGCTGTCGATGGGCGGTGCCGATTTTTATCTCCCCATCCAGCATCTGCTTTACTAGTCTAGGGCTACCAAGCCTTGCTACCTTCATATACTTCGCAACGGTACCTTCGCTGGTACCGGCAAGGGCTGCGGCAGACTTGCGCAGGTTTATCGGGGGTTCGTCGGGCATAGACTCGGCGATAGTGGCAGTAGCGGCGTCGGTGGCAACAGAGGCGTCAGCGGCAATAGAGGAGTCAGCGGCTACAGCGGCGTCGATGTCACTACTGTGGCTGTTATATAACCCCGCATCACGACGCTGCTTCTCTTCCTTACGCAGTTGCCTTGTCGCCTTCCGTTGCTGCTTAACCTCATTTGCCTGCATTTTTGCCTTTACTAGCGCAAGCTTTATCTGCATCGCAGTCGAAAGATTACGACGTCCTAGTTGATTTTCCAGTATCCAAAGGATGGCGTCTTTTTTCGTACCAAAACGCAACTGGGTTAGCTTAAACGGGATACCATGCTTCTGGCAGATTTCATAGCGGTTATGCCCATCGACGATAATATCCCGCCATATTTTAATAGAATCGCGACAGCCTTCGGCAAGTATGCTTGCCTCAAGGCCGGCGTACTCTTCCGCGGACAAGGCTGGGATTAGGGCCTTAAACCTCTGATTCAGTTCTTGTGCTTTCGTTTCCTGCGTTTTCATTTCCTGTGCCATCATTTCCTGTGTTTTTGCCACCTGTTGCATCATTTTGACTCCTTTCTTTGAGCTTTATTAGCAGCTCGCGTAATTGATTGGATAATCCGTCTAGTTGTTTGCGGATGTCCGCTGCGGTTTCCTCGTCGCATTTTGGCAGGTGCTTAAAGATAAACTTATACCTTCCAATCGCGCCTTTGAGACTCTTCTCTGTGTCCAAAATCCGACGCGCTGTGCCGATTTTTATCGCGCCACACTGGACTTGGGCAAGAAGCCCAGGGCTTGCGCCCTTTAGGATACGTTTGTAGCTACTGAGCGTACCCTCGCTGACACCGGCAATAGCGGCGGTAACCTCTCGGACATTGATTGTCTCAACCTCCACTTTTGACAACTTTGTCAACTCCGATCCGCTTTTCTTGTCCCCGCCGTTCATAGAGCGGTTTTTCTTGGCTTTTTCCTTCAAAAATTGCTCTCTCATAAGTGCCAGGTCAATCCGGGCAACATCGCTGAGATTTCGCCGTGCAAGCTGGTTTTCCAGTATCCAGATTTTTGCTGCCTCACGGCTTTTGAGGTCTTTATCCTTGACCTCAAACTCTATGCCATGGGCTTCGCAAATCTCGAACCGGTTGTGGCCGTCGATTATATAGCCATTCCATAGGACTATAGCATCATGACACTTGCGCTTTTGCAGGATGTTTTGTTCAAGCTGCGCCCGCTCCTCCGGGGTATGTGGTGGGATAAGGCTCTTGAACTCTGGGTCGATTTTTGGCAATTGGCTCATTTGTTTTTCCCCTTTCGTGTATTTTTTCAAATTATACACCCTGCGAATTTGTTCGTCAATAGTTTTTACACGTTTCGCAAAGCATAATCATGCATCAGATATCCCAGTAATTTTAATCACGGCAATGGAAACAGAGACACCGGCGACAACGGCCTTGGCTTATACATCGTAAAGACGATTTTAGATATGCACCATTTTCCATAGGGCACAGAAAGCAAATTAACATGTGTGTTGTCAAGGTAATTTCAATAAAGTGTGTCAACACAATATTTTTATTAAAAATTGAAATATTTTTATGCTTATGGCATAATACTGATACAGAGCAGAGATGCTCCCGAACTCGCTTACCGTTAGCGAATATAAATTTACGGTTTGACTGAATACGCTTACCGCTGTGCGTGACAAATTAGCGGTTTGAAGAAAAGCCCCTTTGCTTTGTAGCGAGGGGCTTTTTGGAGAAAGGGATACCTTTTATGAAACAATCGGGATTCTATAAATTATCGTGGCGATATATCTATCTGGTTAAAGACTTGGGCGGCATATACAAGGATGACAAGGAACACCCTGTATATTGCTGTATCCAAGATAAAGATAACGCTAATATATATTGGGCTATTCCAACAAGCAGTATTTCAAACAGACCATCGGCACAATCAGACAGAATCAAACGGTTGTGTAATTTGCCGAGCAGGGATATGCGCTCATGTTATTATCATATCGGGCATACAAACCGCCCCGCTATTTTTATGATAAGCAATGTGCTTCCCGTTACAGAAGCATTTATTGATGGCGAATATACATCACAAGGAAGTCATTTGATTTTGCGTGACAAAAAACAGATTGCCGAAATAGAACGTAAACTGGCTCGGATTTTGTTTGATGAAAACCGTCATCCTAATAAATACGAACAAAATATTTCTGAAATTTACAAATTTCTTAACGGCGACACAAAAAGAGACAGCCTTCCCTCAAGAGGAATAATGATAAATGGAGCAAGCGGCGCAGGGAAAACTACACTTGCCGCAGAAATTGCAAAACGGCTTGGGTTCAAGCATATTGATTTAGATGACTATTACTGGGATAAACGTACGGGCAAACACAATGGCCCTTTTTCGGAGCTTCGTTCACGAGATGAAATAATTAAACTTTTAACAAACGATTTGTTGAAGCAACCCAGCTTTGTCATGTCAGGGACAATAGGCAGTATTATTTGGGATTTTGCTAACCCGCTGTTCGATTTAGCAATATTACTGTCCGTACCTGCCGAAATAAGGCTTGAGCGTGTTAAGGCGCGGGCTTTTAATCATTGGGGAGAAAGAGTGCTTGAAGGTGGTGATTTATATGATAACCACCAAAAATTCTATGATGGAATTAAGCAATATGATACAGGTTATCACTCCGTTTCCTTGCAACGGCATGAAAAATGGGCAAATGAATTGAATTGTCCTGTTTTGCGTGTTGATGGCACAAAGTCCACTCACGAAAATGCAACATGGATTATTGAGCAATACCTGTCAATGAAGCAGAACCAATGCTTGTACCGCAAACAGGGTGGTTGAGTATATTTTTAGTGTACTCTTTTTCCGAAGTACCCTTCATATCATAAATCCTAAGATTTATTACATCTGGCAAATAATACCCTACCAACAAGCCCCGCACCACCAGCAATAGCTACAAACACCAAAATAAACTCAAACAAGCTAGTGCGTGGCACATGAAAACGTATTGTCATGAGTATACCTGCAATAATAATTACAACGCCAACAAGCAATAATATCTTTGGCCAAATTGCCTTAGGGTCAAAAAACACCCAAACTATGCCAGCAATAAGTGGCACAAGTGTAAGCCCACTTGGTATTGTAGTGCCACCAACGCGAAGCCCTGCCCCCCATGTCGTGCTTACTTGCACCATGGTGGTAAGCCAATAAAGCCCCGCCGCCAGCATAATAATACCTACAATTATAAATCGCTATAACTACCAAAAAACGGTTTTATGCTATATAATCATCCCATCAAATATATATAGCGAATTAGAGCGTGTAGCCACTACCGCCCTAGTTTGCTATACGAAAAGGGGAAATAAATGAAAGCATTATCCTTTGACGCCTATGTCCTAAAATGGATTGCGGTTATCGCCATGATTGCCAACCATGTAGCAATAGGTCTGGCCCCGGTTTTACCGCTTGGGCTACTAATAATACTGTACGCGGTGGGCGGGTTTACCTACGTTATAATGGCATTTTTCGTAGTGGAGGGGTATAAGCATACTTCCAACTTGAAAAAGTATATCAGCCGCCTACTCCTATTTGGCGTGATTGCGCAGGCATTCCACCCCATGGTACTTGGCGTGACAGATATACTAAACACAGGCTTCTTTTTGAACATCATGTTCACCATTATCTTAAGCTTACTGGTTTTGCTTATGTACGACAAGATTAAAATCCGTGCGTTGTTCTGGCTATTGTTTATTGTAGCCTGTGGTGTGGCTATGTTTATGGATCTATTCTTTATTGGGGTTTTGGTACCGCTTTTGTACTATGCAATTAAAGACGAAAACCGCAGGCGCACATTGCCAGGTATTGTTGCCGGGATTCTTTTCTTACTGTTTGGGCTGCTTAGCGCACTTGCACCAATTATGTACCTAGCCACAGGCCAGCCGGAAGTTTACTCAATAGTAGAGGCGACCGGCATGACAGTAGAGCTACTTGCAGTAACACCAACATTTGCTATTGGATGTTTCCTTGGTGCCATTTTAATCCGCAACTTTAATGGCGAAAGAGGTAAGCGTTCGAAATGGTTGTTCTATGTAGCGTACCCACTGCATTTGGCAATAATTGCGTCAATCGCGATTCTTGCGGGGGTTACGACATTTAATTTGTTTGGATTTATTACATTCTAGGACTAAGAAGCTATGTTCATAGGATTCAACACCGCCTTTGCACGCCATTTTTACGCCACTTTTCGTTGGTACTTCTCAGCACTTTTGCTTCGCAAAAGCCGCCCTGCGGGCGTCCCGCCTTCTTGCGGGTGCCACTTGCTTGCCCAAGCCGCGTCAGCACCGCCTCAATTGGCGTAAAACTGTCGCGCAAATT
>Ga0123355_10002309_pt1 | contig 26922 bp, 13 predicted proteins | sample TergutEmb28metaG_3_FD_89872 | JGI IMG/M metagenome (GOLD analysis project Ga0123355, IMG submission 89872) | Embiratermes neotenicus P1 segment gut microbial communities from Petit-Saut dam, French Guiana - Emb289 P1 | ecosystem: Host-associated > Arthropoda: Insects > Digestive system > Gut ... | reverse complement strand
CCCTGGCTTAGAGTTGGCAAGCCGGCATTGCCAGCAAAGCTAAACTCTGATCCTAATGTGAGCTCTCTTAATGCACGCATGTTCGTAAACATTCTTTGCATATTCGTTACATTCGATGTGTCAAAACTGCTTAGATCTAATTCAACTATTGCACTTGCACCTCTAAACATATTCTCCATGTTTCTTGTGAGACTAGTATCAAAATAGGTCAAGCCTTCGATTTCTGTTACCTGGAAATCTCTAAATAGCGATCTTAATGATGTTCCAGCTGTAACCGGTCCTGTAATCACAACAGCAGTAATCTCATCAACATATGCTGCCCATGGGCCTTGATACAAGCTCCAATTGATAAACCCTTCATCAATCTCCAATGTCCCATCTTCACAGATTCGCCATTCTGATCCATCTGTACCTGCAAATTGTCCATCTACTAACGCATCACATAGAGGTGGATTACAGAGATCAAAGGATGGTGGTATAGTCGGCGCTGTTCTCGCTTGGCGATTATCCGTTATCCAACCTGCTCCTAGACTGGTTCCGGTTTCAGGGAAGTTTCCGCCATTCGGGAACACATCCAACCATACCCCATCTACATTATCAAACAGAGCAAAATTTGCAAAGTATATTTGTGTCCCTTCCGCAGTTGCACGTCGCCTGATTCCTACTTCATTAGCTCCAGCAACAGCTGTAAATGAAACAGATCCCGCTTGCCAACATTCAGTCGCATTATGTGTTCGCACTGATCTATCCCAGAAATGTTCAGCAACAAACGTACCACCATTTTCTCCCGCATAAGAGAAGAACATCGTATATGAACGACCTGCAACTAATCCTGGTAGATTGATTCTGAAATTACCATCGTTTGCTCCGCCACCGCCAATAGTCGTATAAGTGAATTGTGCTGCTCGACCGTTCGTCGGAGGTCCTGCGATATATTCAGGTCCACCTGGTAATTGGTGTCCAAAAGTATCTTCAACTAGTGCAATACGTGTCATCCTGTTTGTCGGTTGGAAGTTAATCCACATTGTAAAGTAGTTAAAACTACTGAAATCATCCATTATCGACCGACGTCTAACATCTTCCATCATAAATCTCGCGATTCCTGGTTCTGAAATTTCTGCAATCGGATCAATTCTACCGCCACCACTTCCAGCGAATGTTGCCGTGATTTGCGGTGTTTGTCCCACATAATGAATTTCTAGAACCGTATCATCGGTTAGCACACTTCTATCAACTCGCCACTGATCAAATTCTAAACCATAATGATGTTCCGTTGCATACACCCATGCAGTTCCCCACGGCCAACGCCAAGAAATCTCAAAGCCATCACGTACTGAATCAAAGAACACCCAATTACTATCTGAATCTTGTGTTGTAAATGGTGATGGTGTTAATGGATATGTTGGATGTGATGTCAAATTGGAATGATCGAAAATACGGTGAGCTGTTAAATGTTGATCTGTATTCGTAATTTCTGTTACATATAAGCGTCTAACATTATCTCTCCAATGATAAGGCAAAGTATGATTAACCGCAGACGTTGGACGTCCATGATGTGCCATCAAAATAACATCTTCAAGCGGTCCTGAATCTGGAATGACAATCGAATGATGCCCCATTCCAGTTGCATCGGCATCCATACCAATAACAGTTGAGAAATCTTCAGCCCATCCATCTGGTCCTGGTGTCATGCGCTTTTCAAATTCCGCATCCATCATTCTGCCTTGTAAATCCCATGTTGCATAACTCGTAAAATAATTCGGGCTATCCCATGAATCAGCACTAAACATCAAAAACCCAGTGCCCTCGTGTTCAAAATACATTGGTCCTTCGATGGTATACATATTTGCATTCGGGTTAAACTCCTCATATACTGTCGCCCAAACTGCAAGACGTGGTTCACCAATCGGTGTCACAGGGTCACTAAATTCTTGCATGAAAACTTGAACCCCAAAGAAATCATCCCTTCCACGACCTCTACCAAATGATTCTCCAGTTCGGCTGTCTGCATTTGGTCCACTAGTTGGTGGGCTCCAAGCATGAACGGCATAAAACATAACGAACTCTCCAGTTGCTTCGTGGTAAACCATGTTAGGGTCAATTGCCCAACCTTGATGCGCAGCACCTGGAGGACTTGCGTTAAGACCTAAATTTTGGACATTTTCAAAAGGTCCTAAAGGATTATCAGAAGTTGCCACAAAAATTCGATGTTCAAACTCATTGGCATTACTCCCAATTGTTGATGATGAATAATACATATAAAACATACCGTCATGATAAAACACATCAGGTGCCCAGTACATATATGGCGAATTTCCATCCGCTAAATCACTTCGAAGTGCTAATCCCATATGCTCAAACGTCTGAAGATTATCAGTCGAACGCGCTACGGCAACACCTAGATGGTTCGTTCCATAAACATAAAAATTACCGTTGTGAAAAATCATATGCGGATCTGCAAATTCTTGTGTGCTTGAGAGTCTTACGTCTCGAAGCTCAGCATCACTAATGATATTGGTTTCGATGACAAATGGACTTTGGAATCCTTCTGGCACTTTTGGTGGCCTTATAGGGCGCTGTTGTGGATTAGGATTAACCAATGTGTAAGCAGGCGCAAATAAACTCCAGCGTCCCGGTTCAGCTACCGCCCAATTCATAGCTGCTGTTCGCACAGATCCAGCAGTATAAGCTTCACGGCGAATAGCATCAGCCGAAAAGTCCGAAAAATCTCCATTTACAATAAGGTTTGTTTGGGTAGGATCATCAGCACGATAAATCCACACCTCATCAATATAAGCTACCCTGCCTGTAAGTACATTGCCCTCGCCAGCACTTGTACCAGCTCCAGCCAAAACCATATAAGTACCAGCAGCAAATTGTACAGGGTTGGCATCATCTTGAAACCAATTCGCACAAAGGCCTGTTTCATACTCTTGCCAAGTATCAGATACTCCCGCCGGTACCCTATGCCAAGAAGTATGTCCAGGGGCCCAACTAAAGAAAAGCTCGCTTGGTCTCTGATCCCAAGTTCCTAATCCTAAAAATAGATGCTCACTATTTCCTCGCCATCTCATACCGATAATATAATCTGTATCGGCTTCTAGGGTAACACTGGTAGTAGCAAATTGGGCATCATCAACAGGGTCAGAAACAACACGTAAAATTCGTTCTTCATCACCCGTTAATGGCTGAGCAGCTTCTACAGAATCAAAGATAAAAGCATTAATGTTTGTAGGGAAAAGCATTAATACACCTAAAATTAAAGCAATTGTACGTTTCATAATTTTCCTTCCTTTTCATGTTTTTATTCCCCATTTTAGTCACATTCATCAAGTTTGGTTCTTTATAAAGATTCAAATTCTATTATCGCAGCGCCAAATGGTTCAAGCGTTGTCTTGTTTCCAAGTACTTCATGACTTAAGCGATAATGCTCATTTATGCTTACATCAAGTTTTACTTCATCGCCGCTGTAATTAATTAATACGACATAATGCTTATCTTCGCCATTTTCACCAAAATGCTGTGTAATTCCAACATCTTTGTTCGAACATGTAAGAATATGGCTTTCTTTGCTCTTTTTGAACACTTCATTATAATATTCAAAATGGTCATCTGCAAAAGCATCCACTTCATCCAACAATGAACTTTCAAGGGGAATGTCGAGGTAGTAAACATATCCTTGGCCAAGGCGGTACTTTGTGAACAATGGGTTACCATCATCATCTGCTTTTAACACTTTGGCACCATTTGGTTTTAAAAAGCGTTTATTTCGTCTTGAGTTTTCAACAATTGTTCCAGTCAATGCGTTAAAGTCTGCGAAGATACATTCATCATTAGAAATGTATAAAGTTGCACCCCCTTTAACTCGTTCAATTAAATCTAGGTAACGTTCCCTTTCCATGACCAGATGACCTTTAACCGATGGCATTATGTATACATTTGATTCTGGTAATTCTCGCTCACTATAAGAAAAACGTAAATTGACACCAGCCTGTTTTGCTAAAATGTATGACATATATGCGACACCCCAATGATCTTGGCCTCTTGTAAGGATACAAACAGCGTCTTCATGAGCAGACGGGAGCTTAAGATCAAGCGCAGACATTGTTTCATTAAATTTCTTAAATTCTTTTAGAACTGGTTTTGGCGCTCCTTCACTATCAGTCATTCCAAGTTCAATTTCACACATTACCCAAGTGTATGGTGCTGTTGTGAGTTTATCTTGTTCATGTGCGCACCACCACATAACTCCCATGGCACCATTCGCCCAATTTGAAAACATGTTGCACCTTGCAAAGCCAGCTGATATTTCATCGCTACAATTCATGGGACCCATTGTCCCTAACTCTTCAACAAAACAAGGCTTTCCACTAATATCACGATATAATTTTGTTTCAGCCGTTCCGTGTAATAAAGTGCGAATTGATGAATAAGTGTCATTGCGAGTATGTTCACTCCAGTATGGATAAGGATGTGTTGTCAAAATGTCTGTTGCGTCCCCTTGATCCTCCATCGTCCAATCTCCCTCAATTGTAAGACTGTGCATACCTGATATAATCGGACGCGAATTGTCGTTTGCACAAATGCAGTTGGAGAGCGTTAGTGCCCAATTATGTGCCGCGGCGCGGCTTTCAACAGGGTTCATAGCATTACACTCATTCCCTAAGTCCCAAGCATAAATCTCTTCTCTATCTTTAAATCTTTTAACAAATCCAGTGATAAATTTTTGTTGAAACAAAAGTGCAGTTGCATCTGTAAATAGATTTTTACCATACAGTGCTGGGGGGATAAATAATCTTCCACTCATCCATCCAGTAATTAAACCAACGATGATCTTTATGTTATGCTTTTTTGCAATCTCACAAAAAATTTCAAATCGTTCCATTGCAACTTCATCAAGATAATACTTGTTTTCTGGCTTGCGTTCTCCCGATAAACGATATTCCTCGACATAGTCCCAAATAGTTAAAGGCATAACCGGTTGAAAATCGCGCCAATTGGGGAAAACACGCAAATATTCTAAACCATTTTCTGATAAGGTTGCAAGGTCATGGTCGATGGTTTCCTCGCAAAAATTAATCCACATTTCCGCACCAGCATTTGATGCCCAATAGTTAGCGCCTAATATAAAATTTTTCACGCTTTCACTCCTCTCCTCTTTTGTGTACATTCACAGATTTTTCTATTCTTTTACCGAACCAATCATCATTCCTTTAGCAAAATATTTTTGCAAGAATGGATAAACCATAACAATTGGGACGATTGATACAATCATCGTACCCATTGTAATCGAACGAGAGTTAATGACATTTTGTCGTGCTAAAGCTGCTCCTGCCATACCTGCGCGAGCAATTTCTTCAGCTGCTCTTGATGAATTAATTAGGTTATTAAGGACAGTTTGTAGCGGGTGTAAATCCGTATTTCTCACATAAATTGCTGCATCAAACCATGCATTCCATTGCATGACCCCACTAAAGAGTGCAATGGTTGCGATGATTGGCGCTGAGATCGGTAAAATAATGCTGAAAAAGATGCGTATTCTTGACGCTCCATCGATTCGTGCTGCTTCTTCGATAGATTCAGGTAACCCTTTAAAATAAGTACGCATAATAATTAAATACCATACATTGACAAGGTTGGGTAAAACATATACCCAGAAACTATCAAGTAAATTAAGCGACCTCATTACCATAAATGATGGAATTAAGCCACCATGAAAATACATGGTAATAATACAAAGTGTCATGTATATTTTTCGTCCCTTAAGTTCCTTTTTAGACAGTGCATAAGCCATTAAACCTGTCACCAATACTGTCCCGAAAGTACCAATTACTGTTCTTAAAACTGTGATAAAAAATGCTTGATACAAAGCACTGTTTGCTAAAATAACTCTATACGCCTCAACCGTAAACTCTCTCGGGAAAAAGGTAATTCCACCACGCAACGTATCGTTTGCGTCATTAAAAGAAATAGCCAATACATGTAAAAATGGGTACAGTGTCACAATCACCAGTAAAGTTAATATCGCATATAGGATAAAATCGACAACTCTATCCTTTGCTGATTTGCGAAATGCCATTAGTCGTTCCTCCTACTTTCAAATAAAAATCTTAAATTTCATTATCATTTGCTACTAGAATAAACTCTCATCAAAAAGTTTTTTGGCTGAGAAGTTAACTATGAGTAACAAAGCTACACTTACAACCGATCTAAACAGTCCGACTGCTGTGGCGTAGGAATATCTCATATTAGATAACCCCACACGGAATATGTGTGTGTCCAATATTTCTGCTCTGTCAAATACCATCATATTTCCCAAGTTATTCGTCAGTAGCATTACTTGTTCAAAACTTGATTGAAGGATACTTCCAACGGTAAGAATAAGCATGATAATAATTGTTGGCTTAATTCCTGCTAAAGTAATATGCCTAATTTTATCCATTCGACCGGCACCGTCAATTGATGCTGCTTCATACAATTCTGGACTAATCGTTGAAATGGCCGCAATATAGATAATTGCACCCCATCCAATCCCTTTCCAAATGTCTGTGATCACCAGAATTCCCCAGAAATATTGTGACTCTCCCATAAATGCAATCGGTGCATCAATTACATTCCAACCCATAAGGAGCGAGTTGAGTAATCCCGTAGGTGACATCAAGTCAAGGGCAATACCCGCCACGACAACCCATGAAATAAAATGGGGCAAATAAGATATCGTTTGAACGAATCTCTTAAATTTAACACTCGTTACTTCATTAAGAACAAGGGCCAGTAAAATTGGCATCGGAAAGACAAAAAGAAGTTTTAAAAAGCTAATGGCGAAAGTATTTCGCATGATTTCCCAAAAGTTAGGTGTATTGAAAAACATTCTAAAATGTTCAAACCCCACCCACTCACTACTTCCGATCACATCACCTATTCGGAATTCTTGAAATGCCATCACAAGCCCATACAAAGGGAAATATGCAAATACAATCAGTAAAATTAAAGCTGGGATCACCATTATTTGTAAATCCAACTGCAACACAAATTCTCGAAAATGTTGATTGAATGATTTTCGACTTTTTCTTTTAGGAGTAGAAACTCCCTTGTTTATGATAATTTCATCCTCCATCATTTTTAACTCCCATCGCTTAGATTGCAGCAAAGCAACTCAAAGTATGCAAAACATTCGCTCTTTTGGTTGCTTCACTGTTCTATTTTTTTATATCTAAATTACGCTTTTGAAATGATAACGGGCTTTCTAATTACCGCTCATCGTTTCAATATTATTTCTCCAAACCTCAGTCAATGCTTCTTCTACCAGTTCAAAGTTTTGACTATAAATGGCATCAATAGCAGTTTGGATAGCTGCGCGTGCTGCATCATGATTACTTGCTGTGACAATGTTTGGAATATGTTGTTCGTTCAAATCCATGAAAGTGTTTAATGCAATCCCTTCAGAAGATAATGTGTCTAGGTGCATATTTAAGAATGCATCTACATTTAAACTATGATTCCAAATGATATCTTGTTGGACTGTATTTCTCCAACTCCACTGATCACGAGGTATACGGTCTAATACAGCGCGATCCATAAGTGCGGTGTTTCCAGCATCTCCTACTAATGTCCATCTGATATCTCCACCAAGGTTTTCTCTTTCTTCAACAGTTAAATCATCTGTTGTTCTGTTTAAAATAGGGAATCCATCAGCATCTAATTCATCCCAAAGTTCTCCTTGAGGACCATGGTAAGTTAATGTTTGTCCTTCACGAGACACAATAAAATCTAATAATTCAAAAATACGTTCTGGGTTTTCTGCATTTCTAGTGATAACGATTTTGTTCCATCCTAAACTTGACCAGCGAGAATTCATTACATCTTCAGTCGCCACTCCTGGTGCTGCTGGTGGGTTGATTACCATAAACTCGTTGTCTGGGTTATTTTCTAGGAAGACAGGTCTCACTTCTTCTCCTATTGCTGCAGCAACATCATGTCCAGCGTACACTGCAAAACGTCCAGTCGCCATTTTTTCAGTAATTTGTTCACTGCTTTCTACAAAATGATCAGAGTTGATAAGCCCTTCATTCCATAGCGTATTTAACCATAAAAGAGCATCTTCTGCTTCTGGCATATTCAAATACAATTCTAAAGAACCGTTATTTTCAACAAGCCCGTTATCACTCATATTAATACCAAAAGAATTTAATGTTAATTGGTAAATAGCTTCAGAGTGTCCAAATTGCATCGGCACGATTGGAGCGCCATCAACTGTGATATTAGCATCTCTTACCATAATTAAGTAATCAAGAATTTGGTCAGTTGTTTCAAGTGGTGGTTCACCTAACTCTTCCCAAATGCTACGGTTGATTATCCAACCACCATTCCCATTAGCAACATTTGTAGGCCAGTTAAGCATTCCGTATACTTGTCCGTCAATTCGTGCCAAGTTGATTGTACTTTCATCAATTGCATTAGCATAATTTGAACCTGGCAAAAACTCGTCTAAAGGCAGTAATAAATCTAATTCAACTAATTGCTGCAAAACAGAATCCCTTTCAATCATCATAACATCTGGTAAATCTCCAGCTGCAATCATGATCCCCATCATTTGATCTGCATCAATGTCAGGGCTAGAAAGCCTTACTCCAATATTAAAGCGATCGCGCATATAGGCTGACACGAGGTCATTTCCCCAAACAGGCGCCGTATCAAACCATTCATAGTTGGCATAAAATTCAAATTCAAAGAATTCTTCGTTTGCTGTGCCAGCATCATCTGTTGTATCTGTTTCACCCCCATTATCGTTTACCTCTGAAGTATCCGTTGTGTTTTCTCCACCGTCGTTTGCATTACAAGCGACAAAAAGAACTGCTAAAAAACAAATGAGACATGTGAAAATAATTTTACGCTTCATCATAACTATTCCTCCTTGAACTTGTGCGACTCATAATGAGAATCGCTTACATTTGTTATTATAACATGCACTGACCGATTATTAAATGGTGTAATTCATTGTTTTATTATTGCGAAACAACAGTAATTGATCCTAATCTTTGTCTGATGGTTGATAAAGAAAAATCGGGTGATGCAAAATGACGTATCATCATCTTACTTCTACCCGATTAAAATTTGTTTGAGGCAATACCATTTTACTGATTAGTTCTCACTCCAAAGCAATACAATACCTTCTTCAGCCGTCAATCCAACTTCTCCTGAAGCTGGTACTTCAACTTGCTCACCGGTCCATAAATCTTCATAGGTCCCAGGTGTAGCAGTAATATATAATTGGTTTCCATTTCTACTCTTTATTGGGTCGGCGATGATCGCTGTCAATCGTCCATTAGGGCAATGATTATGTAGTGAGTATCCGGCATTTCCGGTTTGAAGCGGACGGATATCACCAAAAATATCTGCAGTAAGTTTTTCGATAACGTACTGAGCTATAAAGTGTGATGATGGCTCATGAAGTATGGTTGGACCAAACATACCATTGATAAACACAACTCTCCCCTTACCATATGAACGTTCCCATATACACGGCTGGCCATCATATGCAAAGCGAACATCACTCCATGGTCTCCAACCAGCATTATCTTGAAAATCCGGAATCATTCTGGTGAGTAACCACTTTCCGACACCATTACCCAAAATATTTATATCGTACCCTTGGGGATTAGTTTCTAAACCAGCTGCCTCCAGGCCGATTTCTTTTGCTATACCACCGGGCCATGGCCGATGTAGCGTTGCGTCAGAATCTTTTCTACCGGTAGTAGCATCGAACACCAGGGTACCGCCTGTTTTGACAAAGGTCAACATCGCCACCATTTGCTCCGCCTCACATGCTACTAAATGAGAAAGAAAAATCATATCTCCATTTTGTCCATCGCTAGGTAAATCTTCCACTCGTGTTATAGCAGAATCGACGCCTTGCTGCATAAAGAAACTATTAATCATAGCCGTTCCTAAGCTACCGTCATTGGCCGAACGTCCGACAATATCCTCGCTATCCTCGCAGCGAGTATCTTCTTTTTCTAAGGCTTCCGTATCCATATTCCAAGCAATAAAAGCTCTCGTTGGTGCCGGCTTCCACCCTCCGGTTTTAGATAAAACTACTTCCAAACGATCATGAATTTTACGCATCATATCGCTACGCGGTGATGGGAAATCGCGATCATCTAGCAACCCCCAGTCACCAGCTTCGAAATCATAGCTACGCGCATTAAATAACCATCCCGAAGCCGATTCCGCTCCAGCAAAAATTCCTGCCAGATAAAAACGGGCAATCTCCGAGGGTTCTACAGCACAAGGTTTATGAGCGGAGTTTAACGTGTTGCCGGTTTGAACTTCAGTGACTTCTACTCGTGTTGCTGAAGGGTGAGCCGCTTGCTTTTTAATACCGGCTGACATTAATACTGGAAAGAATGAACGTGGCGCCCAAGTAAAGTTCCACGTTGGATGATAGGAAGCTCCCAACACATCCACCACGTTCGCAATAGCTTCTTGATCCACGCCGCACTTTGCATTGCTCTCTAATAAAGGTACTGGATTAACACAGATATCTGTTTCAATATCAATTGCTCGTACCCACTTCTTGATGCGAGTTAATTCAATCACAAGCCAATGTGATCGAAAAAAACAGTCATCTAAATGGGGGCGATAACTTCGCCACAGTAGTCCGTCTTGAACTTTATGAGTAACGTCTTCTGCAAATGGGATTTGACCAAAGTTTTGATATCCTGTACGCCAGCGGCGGTTAAGACTACTAATACTGCTATATCTATCAGCCAAAAATTCATGCCACAATTTTTGTGTTTCCGCATTTCGTTCATCACCACCGACTGGTTCATTCCATAAAATCCATTGACCTAGAGCCGGGTGATGCGCATAACGATGAACACATTTTTCAACATATCTTTTCACCACTGTTTCCTGCTTTGGATCTATGAAACCGGTATGAGAATGCAAGGATGAAGGCGTTCCGATATGCCATGGACCAGAGTTGGCTGTTAATGTAGCCTTAACCTTGATACCATATTTCTCGCACATATTGAAAACATCATCAAAAACCCGAAAATCCCATTCTTCGGGATTCGCCTCAATCCAAGGCCAAATAAGGAATATCCGTAACCATCCCAATCCTATCTGGGACGCAGTTTTCACCAAATACTCCACTCTTTCCGTGGAATCAGTGGGTTCTACCCATAATTGATTACCCAAAAGTTCTTTCGCTTTTTTTCTCATCTTATGAATCCTCCTCTTATATAGGTAAGAATATTATCCTTTTATTTCTTATCGATGGGTTACAGTGTATCGATAAATATGACCATTGTAAGTTGACTCCGTATATAATAGCGGCTTGGCATGCGCATGTACAATCGAAGCGCGTTTTAAAAGTGGCGTTCCTAATGGGATTTCAAGTAGCTGACTATTCCACTCATTCGACAATGCTACTTCAAAAACTTCTTTCGATAATGTTACGGGATAACCCTTATTTTCTAATAGTGCGTATAAGGATTCCGTTGTTTTAAGTTCCGTCTCATTCACAGTCACAATCCCTAAATTGATATAGGTTTGAAAAATAACAATCGGAACGCCGTCGGCTGTTCTAACTCGCGTTAATTCCAATACTTTTGTGCCATTCTCTATTCCTAGGCTTTCAGCAATAGTACCACCGGCAATGACTGTTCTTAGTTTCAAATACTGCGTTCCTGGAACAATGCCATTTGCGCGTAATTCGTCAGTAAAACTGCGGTCTGAATTAATATCCTCTTCTATTTTAGATTGCCTTAAAACAACGGTCCCGCTACCACGTTGTCTTGCGATATACCCTTCATTTAATAATTCCTCCATTGCTTTACGAATGGTGATTCGCGAAACGTTAAAGATATTTTCTAACTCTTTTTCCGTCGGTAGCTGCGCATTAACAGGGTAAGTTCCTTCTGTAATCTTCATTTTAATCACATTTTTCACTTGATCATACAGTGGTTTCGCACCTTTCGTATGATCGAGTACTGGTTTTGAACCATTTTTTAACAATGTATAAATGCCATACATCGTGCTTTTCGATGTATTTTCTGAAATTCTAATGCATTTCTGTTCAAACTTTTCTGAAAATCCTGCTTTGAAAAATTCATAGCTTTTACTAATCTGTCCACCGAAAATCACCACATTAGGACTAAAACCTTCTAGAAAAGGCCATAATGCACTTTCGATATCGCGACCGAAGTTTTCGAACACTTTCTGAGCAGTTTTATCTCCTGTCATTGACAGTTCATAAAGTTCTTTACCTGTTAACAGTACATCATAAAACTGAGCTGTCTGTTGTTTCAACCCCCTGGCAGAAAGGTAGTCATCGATGATGCTGTCTTTAAAAGGCGCATCATAAATCATCCCTCGCACTGGGACACCATTTCTCCCAGCAACAACAGCATGCTTTTCTAAAAATGTTGAACCGCATCCTGTACCAAAGGCAAAGCAAGCAATCTTGTCATGACCTACTCCCTGTCCGAAAGCAGCTTCTCCTAAGGCAAAGAGTACCCCATCGTTTTCAAACGCCATTTTCGTTGCTGGGTGCAAGTAAGCTTTTACGCTGCTTTCTTGCAGCACTGTTTCGATTGCTTCTTTTACATTGACGCCATACAGATTCTCGTATTTACTAAGTCCTTGAATGAGACAAATATTATTTTGATAATCGAATGGTCCTGGAAAAGCAAACCCTATACCAGCAATTTTTTTGTCCGAACCACTGATTTTTTGAATCATATTTATAATAATCTCACTGATATTATTAATGATTTCGTCCTTGTTACCATCAGATTGCGCCGGAAATGAGTGGACGTCCTCAAAGTAAAAGCAATCATTTTCATCAATAACATTAACTTTAATTTCCGTGCCGCCCACATCGATTGTGAGATAATATTTCATTCTACTCGCTCCTAACGTACCCATGCATGCATGACAGTTACTTTTTTACCGATGCTCGCGCCATACGGTCTAATCGTGTAAGCACCGACTTGCTCTGGGATAATAAATGTTTCCGCATAATGCACGGTGTATGGCTCGAATGCACCAGTTGGACTTTCTACAATCGCCTCTTCGCCGTCAACAAGATTTAAAACATTGACACTCCCCTTTGTATGGAGTTCAGCTTTGTCACTGATCCAGTGGCGGTGCGTTTCGATGAATTCACGTTCATGAAGTCCAGTTTTTTCAATTATCCATCCATCTTGATCTGACACCGTTTGGAATTGATTGACCAACTCATTATCTACAAATTCAGGATTCATCTCCCAATCAATGACTTTCGAACCATGCTCTAAGTGTACCGGGCGCGGCTTTCCGTCAAGTCCTACACGATCCCAATCCCACAGTTTAAAGGTAAATAAATTTTTCGTTGAGCTAATTTCCAGCACCATACACCCTGAAGCTGAGCTATGAATCGTACCGGGCGGAATTAAAACATGATCATGTTTTTTAACAGCTAACTGATTGATATATTTTTCATCTGGGAATGAAAATTCGCCTGCATTTGCCTTTTCTAAATCGGCAAACATCGCATCTTTATCAACGTTGTCCTTGAGCCCAAGATAAACTGTCGCATGATTTTCTGCATCTAAAATATAGTAACTTTCCTCTTGCGTATATTGCATCCCGAACTTATCGTAAGCATAATCAGTCGTTGGATGCACTTGCAAACTTAAATTACCACCACCGATTGTGTCTAAGAAGTTGAAACGAATAGGGAATTCAGCTCCGAAACGGCTGTAGACACGCTGTCCGAGCAATTTTTTTGGCTCATAAAAGACAACATCAATCGCTGGAATTTCAACACGCACATCACCATACTGTAAGTAAAGACTATTCTCTTCTGGTACACCATCAAAACTCCAGGCATAGTTTTCAGCCTCTCTGTCAAGATCACAAACTTCCTTCATCCATTGGCCACCCCATACGCCTGGGTCGAAATACGGTACAACGCGAAACGGTTGTGAAACGGTCTGCTTTAACCCTGATACAAATGCATTGCCTGTTATCATTTTTGGATCATTTTTAAGATTAGTATCTAATAAATAATCGATTTTGTCGAATAATTCACGCTTTAAGCGGTCAGCCATGCGCCATTCAAAGAAGAAACCGCGTTTATACATGCGTAGTGGATCTTCGCCGTGATTTGTTGCTTTCCAATTTGCAATGTCACCACTTCTAAATCGCAATTGAATTTCCCAACGGGCAAGATCTGCATAAACTAAGATGTCTGGCTCAACAACACGGCTTGCACCCACGCCATAAACAAGAACATTCCCAGTCGTTTGGTCGTCGATTGTCGTGCGAGCTTTTTCCATTTTTTCCTCATCAATAAATTCATCGATCGTAAAATGACTCATCACACCGAAAACTCGGTCATCAGTGAGCGTACGCTCGATTTTCGCGAAGACTGCTTCGTCACTGATCATTGCATCGTCAGCATCAATCATTAATATTGGGTTAAGTGCTGAAAACGCCGTGCGTAACTCTTCCTTTCTGACGCCAGGATATGCCTCGATCACGATGATTCTTTTCTCGTTATCAAGCTTGCTAAGTTTTGATTTGATCTCGTTTATAACTGCTTCATATCCCTGCCATGCTTCTTGTTCGAAGCCTTTAATCTTTACGATTGGCTCCTTGTCATAGTTTGATACCCTATTTAAATGCATTATCAAACAGCTCCTTCCGATGGTTATAACTTTTCAATCAAATGTTATAACATTTGATTGTGTTTTATATTATAAAACATTTTCCGATACAGTACAAGTATTTTCGCTTGAATTGTCGAATAATTGTCGCTAATTGTTATTCCATTGATTGACTGTTCGTTACTGTTTAGTGCCCGAGATAGGGTAAGGGATATTTTCATTCCCATTGTTATGGAGGGCGTATGTCTTACGCTCGCCTTGTTTGTTTAATTTTATAGATACTATATAATGCCCCGATTCTTCGCGCTCCCGCTTGCGTAGGCAGTTATTTTATCACGATATCCTGGGATGAAAAGACTCCCACGCTATCGTGACAAAATAACAGCCGTATATAAGGAGTCTTTACGTTCTCTAGTTTAGCTTAGGGGGATTGGTCTGCAGCACTGTACTGTAACGACTGTTCAGTCATGAAAATCAAGAAATATATGTTTTCGCTACTTAGTCTGGTTTACACTTTTATTTTAGGAATAAGAATTTTCACGATCGTGCCGCACCAAGGCTCACTTGTTATATTTACACCATACTTTTCACCATATTGTAATTTTATCCGCTTGTTTACATTTACAATACCATAGCCCAAAGGTGTCTTTTCACAGAATATCTGCTCAAGTTTTTCTTTAGCCATGCCAATACCATCGTCTTTGATGATGAATAGTATATCGTCATTTTGATTTTTGAGTTTGATGCTGATGTTAATAATGGAATAATCCGGTTTCACGGCATGCTCAAAAATATTTTCGACGAAGGGTTGCAAAATAACTTTAATTGTTTGATATTCCAAAATATCTCTGTCAATATCAAACGTTATCTCAAACATTTCTCCCTTGCGTATTCGAAATATTTCCAAATAGGCTTTCAAATGATAAAGTTCATCTCTAATGGGAAGTAATTCCTGACCGCGATTGAGAGTCAAGCGGTAGAAACTGACAAGCGCTTGAACCATGTTGATGATTTCTTCGGTTTCTCCGATTTCCGCCAAGCGACCGATAGAGGAAAGAGAGTTGTATAATATATGGGGATTTATTTGTGCTTGTAACGCTTTTAGCAGTGCATCTTTTTTTTCAATGTCAGAAACATAGTTATCGTAAATGAGGGTCGTAATCTGTTCTGACATATTATTAAATGCATTGCTCAAAAAGCCGATTTCATCTTGGCCTAGTCCTGTGATTTTCACGTTTGGTTCTCCTGATGAAAAATGGTGTAACTTGGTAGCAATCATGGTGATGCGATTGGAGAAAGAACTAGATAGTTTCAGCACCATCAATAGCAATAGTAGCCCCGCACACAAGATACTTAAAAGGGTAATTGTTCTAATTAGATACAGATTTTCGGCGATAACATCTGTAGAAAAGACACTTATCATATACCAAGAATCACCGAAGGGATCGCTTTTAAGAAGTGTTAAACTGTGGTTCGTATGTTCAATTATGCTACCATCATTTTTCGCAATCGTGTGAATAATGTCTTGATTCTCTTCGTAAAATTCAACTTTGTATTGCTCTGTGGATAGTAACTGATTTTGGTTGTCAAAGACAAGATTCAAGATACCATCGCCATTTTCTACCATTTCGCTTTCAATCATTTCAAGCGTGACCGTGATACGAAGAAAACCGACTGCTTCATTTCTGAGGGTGGACATGTCCTTGATCTCATGTAAGTAGGAAATATTTCCGTACTGTCGATCATATCCAACCTGTCGCCAAACACCACCACTGCCATGAACAAATTCCAGCATCACATCTTCAACCCAATCAAAATCCCGTATTCTACTGAAATTCACTAATTGATAACTCCGTCTTCCAGCAGCAATATCCTGACCTGACCAAGAACGATGATTTAAAAGATCCTCAAAATTTGTAAAAATAATTTCACTATTCATGTCATTGTACCTAATTAACTGGATATTCATGCCAGCTTCCGAAGCGTCAAGAAATGAATGCAAAGTGGGATTAAGTACGGTTCTCACCATATCAAATTCATGTACGGTACTGAGAATAGTGGGGGAAATAAGTTCCTGAATCGTGGTATTGCCAGTGATCGTACTCGCAATCAATTCATAGCGATTCTTATTTCTGGTCATCTCAGCTATTCTGCTCTGCTGATACTGATAAATAATGTCGTTATTCTGACGCCAAAGGGCGCGTGTCGAAGATAAATATGAGATGAATCCTACACTTATAATTAAGAAGATCGGCATCACAAAAAAAGATAGCAACAATTTATGTTTGATTTCTAAATTCAAGAATGCAACTTTTAAGTTGTGAATCCATTTGAAATTTTTCATAGATATTTCCTGTATTCTGACGGTGTTACACCGTAGACCGATTTAAAGTTTTTTATAAAGGTAGGGATATTATTGTAACCAGTTAAGATTGATACTTCCAATATTTTTAGTTTATGATCTTGCAAAAGTTTTGCTGCTTGTCTGATGCGATATTCCATAAGATATTTGCTAAAATTCATCTTGGTCTCTTGCTTAAAGATCGTCCCCAAATAGTTAGGTGTGTACCATAAATCTTGAGCGATTTTTTCCAAGGTAATGTTGGAGGCGTAATGCTCTTCAACGTAGACAATGATCTTATTGACCAATCTTTCATTTACGCTCTTTTCCTTGCTTTGTATAAATTGAATTTCAGTACTACTCTTTAGCTCGGATAAGCTTGGCATTAGGTGATCTGCGTTTCGATCAATTTCTGCATGATTATTTCCTGCTTCTTTTATGATCATATCAACCAAATTTTTAATGATGATTATCAGCTCTTCGGTTCTAACCGGTTTCAAAATATATTCTTGCACACCTAAGGAGATCGCCTTCTTCGCAAAGGCAAAGTCATCATGACCACTGACCAAAACAATTTTTAAGTTCGGTTGGATTGCTCTAGCTCTTTGTAACAAATCAAACCCTGACATAAGTGGCATCTGAATATCAGAAAGCAGGATGTCGATATGATTTTGATTTAAAATTTCTAAAGCGGCCAGGCCATCTTTGGCGGTAAACACTTGGGAAATGGAATAGTCATTCCAATTAAGTTGCCGAGCTAGTCCCTCTCTATCTAGTCTCTCATCGTCGGCTATGAGTAATTTTAAATCCATAAAAACATCACACCTCTTTTCATAAACTAAATTGTTTTTTTATTGATGCTGTTAAGTAATCTTTCGCAACCCTGTACGTTTTTTTAACAGAGATATCTAAGTTAATCTGTTACATTGCTCATTCAAAAGCCTTCTACCAATGCGTCGAATTATTATTCAGAACCAATATCTAATCCTCATATTCAGCACCATGTAGATTTTTTCCCAAATAAATGACACTTTCTCTATCAACTCATGTCTCCCCACACATTCCACAGTCACGACGATAAAAAAGCTAAAAAGAAGTGGCTAAACTGCTTACATTATACCATAGACTTACTTCTAGCGCTATGCTTTTCTACACCAACGTCAAGACTGATCATAGGATTAGCATTCATGGGCAACAACTTCCTTTTCATTTAAATATTTTGCAGCCTCTTTGTCCAGGTAAAAATCAATATGCCCATGTCCTAGCAAATAACTAGCAGGGAGTCTCGCACCTGCTTTACTAAAAATCTCTTTAACAATGGCTGCTTTATGTGAACCTGTCACAACAACGATCACACGATCACTGGCTATAATCTGAGCTAGTCCCAAAGTGATGCCGTCTTCTAAGACAGCTTCTCCTTCAAAATATTTTTGTGCTACACACTTTGTTGTATCAGATAATTCAACAATGCAGCTATGATCCAATACTGGAAATCCTGGTTCATTCAAACCGATATGGCCATTTACACCTACGCCCATTAAACTAAATGTGATCGGATTTTTTTTAATAAAATTGTCAATTCGCTGGCATTCTTCCTCAGGAACATGTACCATTCCATCGAAAAAAGTGATTTGTTTTTCGCCTATTGGTATCTTTGCAAACAAATCTTTTCGTAACATTTCAAAGCAACTGCCTTCACTTTCAGATGGGACCCCTACCCATTCATCCAAACTAACGATTTTTAAATGGTCTAGATTAACTTTTCTTTGTGTGATCCTTCGTGCAAACAAATCATAGCCTTTTGCAGGTGTACTCCCTGCTGCAAGACAATACACTGGCGAGGCTTTACTTAAACCTTCTTCCATTTCTTTCGCGATCTGTTCTGCTACTGCATGTTCATTTTCAAATATTTTCAGCATTGGGTTCAACTCCTTACTGCACATTTTTCTTTACGTAAGTATCCTCAATTTCTTCGAGTCTTATACTTCAATCAATTTTTAATCAACTCCTGAAGCAAATTGATGCTTAGTATTTGTTTTGGGGCAAAGTTAGTAGACGTCATATAGGTATAAATACTATGAAGTAATGCTCTTGCTTCTGGATATTGTTGTAAATCTTGTAAGCCCATGGTTGAAAATAGCAATTTTCCATTTCCAACTCGACCTTCTAATAACATACTCATTGACCTAAGGTAAGCATAGCTATCCAGCTGAGTAATGATCGTTTCCATCAATTCAGGCAAGATAACTGCACGCTGGCTTGCCATCAACCACCATTGCCAATTGGTATAAGTATCAGTTGGAAAGTTTTTAAATATCGGATGATTTTGATTAATAAGAAGCCCCATGCCACCCGGTTGATGTTGAAACGTTCCTACTGACCAGAAATCTGTGGAGAATTGACCTTGAATGGAATGTGGCAAGGCTTCTTTAGTTGATGGGGGAGACAGATAGACTGTTCCGCCATTTTCTAAAATTTCCAAGGCTTTTTCATTTAAATAGGTTGTCTCATAAATAGAAGTAGAACAAACTGGCGTAGTCACTGGATAAACCCAAATTGGATAGGTATTTTTTAAGTTTCCAATTTTAACGGTCAAATCTAACCGTGTTGCTTGTTTAATCTCAGCTAATGGAAGTTTGATCGTTCCAACCGTCGATAAATGGCCGACTTTTGCAGTTATATGAGCAATTTCATTTGAAATTTCAATATTTTCTCCATGTAAAGTATAGCAAAGTTTCCCCTCAATCACTTCCTTGCCATAATTAGCAATTTTAATTTCTGCCACAAGGGTTTCTGAATTGTCAAAAGTATATTTTGGAAGTAATACTAGCGGCAATTGCGAATTGAAAAATGACGCAAATTTTTCCGGTTGAGCGAATGGATATGGCTTTGGTTTTAAATGCGAATTAAGCATACCGACTAAAGCAGTTCCTTGTCCAGGAAAATCTTGAAGACCTAGCAGTGACAACCCTGAAAAACTTTCTGTGCGCAAGGCAGCTTCAACCTCAGCACGGTAACAAAGCAAAGAGAGCTCGCCTGTAGCCTCGATATATTTTTTCCATATCAGCATGTAACCTGCTTTTTCAACACGCGCTCGGATTAGTTTGAAATTTTCTGGCAGTACGACTCCATTGAAATCATCGATTTCATCAAAATCAGGTAATATTTCAAATTGACCAACTTCAAAGCAAAAAAATGGTTTCTGATAAGTCTTTCGCAAATCTTCCATGGCATCATCAAAGTTTTCCATCGCATTTGGATATTTTTCGTTAATAAATCCCACGATTTTACCTCGTTCATCCCAACCAGGAGAGGCCGCTCTTAAATGCTTATCATAAAACTTCATCATAGAGGAAAAGTCACTTTCTAAATCGCAACCTTTATCTCCATAATGGTTGTTAGAACCACTTGCAAAAAGACGTGTCTCATCAACTTTTTTAATCATTTTAAGCATGTTAGTCATCCGCTCATGACCTAAATCACTGGCATGAAGTTCGTTCCCAAAAGCAAACATAACAAATGAAGGATGATTCGCTAAGTATTTTATAATCTGAATCAATTCCATCCGATAATAATCAACACTTTCATCTGATTCAAAAGCGTCCTGTGGATTCCAGTGGGATAATTCCGGTTGCATCATCATCCCCATTTGATCCGCTGCGATAAATGCTGCTTTAGGTGGACAATGAGAATGAAACCTCATTAAATTTACACCATACGACTTATAAACATTTAAAACCTCTTCCCATTCTGATACAGTCATAGGTGGATGGCCGGTTTTAGGGAAAACAGCACAATTTGTTTCACTTCGGACGAAAATTACTCGATTATTAATCGTCAATCGCCCCTTTTCATTACTCCCAAAATCTCGTATGCCAAAGGTTTCTGTTTTCGCACCAAAACCTGTAAGGGATATCGTCAATTCGTATAAATGACTTTCAAACTCATCCCAACGTCTCACATCCGATTTTAACGGTAAATCCTTGATGATAAATTCATGAATACCTGCTTCTACCGAAATATCTAATGTTGCTGATTCAATCAATGCATTAGAAGTTACAACAATTGAGCCTTCATAAATTTGATTAGCCGCTACCTCTAAACAAACCGTGACGCTATTTTCTTTGGGATAAATACGTACATTTGATAAAAACACAGGATCTTCTTCGCGCAATCTAATATAACCAATCATACCATTCCAGTTCGTTTGAGTTTCATCTGTTGCAGCAGAAGAGGTGAGGATAGCATCACGAGGTAAACCCAGATAACGATTATCAGAAATCAATTTCAACTCATGACTACCCGCAAGCAGGCCTGTCACTTCAAAAATATGCGGGGTACTAATAGATGGTGGTGTAAAATTCGGTATCTCTTGCTCATCAATCAGCATTTTTAAACAACGTGCTCGTTCTACTTCGAGAAAAACTCTTTTTCCGACCCTTGGTAGATAGTCAATCTGTTTTGAGAAAGTGGCGACGCCTTCAAAAGTGTGCTTTCTTGTAAACCTTGTTCCAATAACATCAGTATCCCCTGATATCATTTTCAAATTGTCTAAACTAACACCAGGATGCCATTTAGCCGCCCCCTTTTCCTTGTAGCCTATGTTATTTGTATCAAGGGTTCCTGGTAGCTGTGCATCGTATGTTTTACCATCATCAATTTGAACTTGCCAATGGCCATCTAGAGAAATTTTCATGATAACCTCCTAAAATATTCAATTCTATATCTTACCTAATTATTGTATAACGTTTTCATCATTTTTGCAATAGACAAGAAACGAAAAAAGATGGACAATATTATTTTTTCATCCATCTTCCTAACTATTGCTTTTCAATAGGAACGACTGTCCCAACCTTCTGTTTCCGATATTCTTTTGGTGATACTCCCATTACCTTTTTAAAAATTCGTGAAAAATAATACTGATCTTTATAGCCAAGATTTTCACTTATTTCATAAATAAACATATTGGTCAAGCGCAAATACTTACAAGCCTGCTGAATTTTCAAATGGGTAAAAAATTCAAGCGGTGCTCGCTTGATGTGTTCTTTGAAAATCAAATTAACATAACTTTTAGACACCTCTACATAAACCGCCACATCTTCCAAGGTCAACTCTTTGTTCAAATTTTCATACATATAGTTGACTGCCTTCGTCAAATGACGATCCACTTTTCCCAGCTTAGATTCTCGTTCAAAGAAATAAATCTCCGAAAGCATGGTGATTGATAATTGGGAAAGACAAATCATATTTCCTAATGTATAGCCATTTTCCGCAATCTCAAACAAACGCATAAAATATCTCTGAATCATTTCATTTTCTTCAGGAGTCGCCAACACGATCGGCGAGATTTCTGTTTCAAATATAGGGAATTGAGCTAAACTTTCACCCTTGAAATGGATCCATAAAATACTCCAAGGATTAGTGTTATCTGCATAATACTTATGGGCAACACTTGGTGGAATGGTGAGCGTCATGCCTCTTTCTAATCTGACGGTGTTCCTTTCCAGTTCAACAACTCCTTGTCCATCCATGCAATAAATTAAAATTGCTTCATCAGCACCTTCTTGACGCTCTCGATAATGATATTTTGCATTTGGGAAAAAGCCCATCTCTGTCAAATAGAAACCGCAAATCATGGGGTGCTTAATATAGGCTTTAAATGATTCAATGGGTAAACTGATTATTTTCTCATTTTTAAAGCCATCCCTTTTTTTAATATCCATGGATTGAATCACCTCCCATTTTTCTACCTTTCGCAGTTATCCAACATGTCGATCAAAATAATTCTATAAATAATACCAAATATTATTTCTTATAAGTCGCTCAATTATGCAAAATGACATCTACTAATTCAACGAGCCGGATCGGTTTCACTCCTGTTAAACTAAATCATTTCACTACAAGTAAAATTTTACACCTTTTTACTAAAAAAATCAACTGTTTTTATCATTATTTTAGTAAAATCAATTTTATCCTATCCTAATTTGTGATATAAGCTGAGTTTGACAGTTGTCAAAGCGAAAAACAGCCCGAAAACCTTGAAAAGGTTTGAGGCTGTTTTTGATTGAAATTAAACTCGGGTTGTACCACATTCTTTTTCTACTCATTTACATGCAAGGGATGCTGTCCAGTTGTAGTTTTGGTTTTAAACGTCTTCACACAGAAGATCCCATTATTCCGCTATAGAGAGCATCATCAAATGCCTTGAAATCCCTTGATGGCTGACGTTTATTGCACCTGCTGCTTCCAAATGCTTTTTTGCTTCCTCAACTTGTCCAAGCCCCATTTCACCAAGTCCAGCTAGGTACAAACAATGCACTTTATTTTTCTTCTGCAAATCTTCTTCAAAAATCAATGTATCTGGTAGTGAAACTGCGAAGTAGTCAATCTTAATCACATCTTCCATATGTTGATTTGCATAATCGAGCAAGATGGCATATCTTGCTTTTGCTTGTGAAATCAATCCTAATTTTTCAAAAGCTTTCCCTTGATAAAAAATGGTATCTGCTGGTTGATCGTTATAAAACATCATATCTGTTGGTTCTTCGAGTCCTACAGATGCCTTTGAAAAGAATGTTGTGGCAAGTTCTGTGTTTCCTAAACCTTCATAAACACAACCTAGATAATAATGAATAATATTATCCTGTGTGTTCGGTAATTTTCCTTCACCTAAATTTTCAGGATATGTTAAAGCATCTGTGAGTTGGGCTAATGCTTTTTCGTATTTTCCATTAGCAATACTGATCTTGGCAAGTTCTGTTAATGCAAAGACATATTGCGAACTGATTTTTCCTTCGCCACCTTCCCATGGATGGAATTTATGGGCTACCATTAACTCATAAGCCTTTTCGTACTCGCCTAAACTGTTTAAAATCGTGATATATTCAACCATTAAATCATCACGCTTTTCAATCAAATCAGAATCGTTTTGCATTTTCGCTAAACGCGCCCTCAGTGGATGGTTTAATTTTTTGTACAACTGATCAAGTTCTAGGAAAATTCTTCCATCAGTTTGATCTAGTTCAAAGGCTTTTTCTAAAGATTCCAAAGCTTTTAGCTCATCGTTTTTCTTGTTAAAATAAGCAAGAGCTAAGTTTCGATATGCAGTTGGGAATGTTGGATTGATCACAACACTTTGCTCCCAATTTGCAATAGCTACATCATATTGTCTTTTATCATACCATAGATTTCCTAGATAATAATGAGCATAGCCACCAGAAGCGTTCAGCTCAAGGGCTTTTTCTAATATCAGAATTTCATCTAATTTATTAGGAAAGCAATAAGTTGGATCTGTCATTTCTGCTTGTTTGAAACTTGTTTTTGCCTCACTTATATTTCCTATTCTAGCATGGGCATAACCTTTGTAATAGTGAATAAGTGGACTTTCTAGCTGACACATGTTTAAAATTTGAATTGCTGTTTCATCAAAGCCACCTTGCATATAGTCTAAAACTAATTCTAAATATTGATTGATCCCTTGTCTAATCATTCCTTGCAAACATGCTAAGTCATCTGTTTTTCCTGATAATAAATAGCGTTCAAATTGACTGACATAATCAAATTTATCGATTTTTAAGTTTTCAATAATCAACCCATTTGCTTCTTCCACACGACCAAGTTTTCTTAAAACCATCACTTTTAACCCTCGCGCTTTAATGTTGTGATAATTTTTAACCAAAGCACGGTCAAGATGTTCTAATGCCAAAGCGTAATCGCCATTGCGGCTATCTAAGCAGGCAATTTGATAAAAGGCACTGGCCTGCGAGCCTTCGCTCCAAGTCGATTTATAAAATACACCATATGCTTCTGCTAGTTTTCCTTGTTTCACTAAGGCCAAACCTAAGTTAAAGTAAGGCTCACCATCATATGGATTTGGATTTTTCCATATTTGCTTGTCGATCGCTGCACGGAAATATGACTCACTTGCTGCAAATAGCCCACGACGATATAAGAACAAGCCATAGCCATTATTCAACCTAATATCCGTTTTATCCCGCTTCAATCCTTCTAAATAATAATTTTCAGGATCATAAGTAGCATGACGATATTGCTCTAAATGTTGAGCAGCTAAAAACAGTTCTTCAGTCGTTGCTAATTCAGTAGGTGCTAGGATGGCGGTTGCTGGGGCGGGTATCGGTTTTTCCACACTTTTTTGTGGTTGATAGCTAATCAATTCTCTACCGTTTTCCGCCATCACAAATAAACTCAAATCCGTTGCACAAGTACTACCAACTGGCACTTCTATTTCAAACATCTGGGTTGGAGATAAAGTAACAGATTCATTCAGATAAGTTTCAGTTTGACCTTCTAGCATGACGGTTGCATTTTCAAAAGTACCCGTTGCATAAACAACAACCCTTGCCAAGCCATCATTCAATTCCAAATTAACCGCCGCATCAATGGAAGAATTTTTAACTTCTCCAACCCGTTTATAAGGGAAAAAATACTGTTTAAAAGTCTTCTCTTCATAAGGGTTCAACCATGTGAAATCTGGCTGATTGTCTGTGAACACACCTGTCATTAACTCAACATATGGCCCATTTTCATCAGTTAAATGACGATCCCATGCTTGTCCAAAATTACCATTGCCCCATACCCATTGTTTTTTTCCTGGGGAAATGTGATGATTGGCAACGTGGAGCAGTCCAGCGTCAATGCTATGGTCGTAGCCACCTACGAAATTGTAATCCGATTCATATGCCATATAAGAAGTTGGCACTTCAATGTTTTTATACCTAGAAATATCCGTTCCAGGTGCGTAGTCATATTTGTAATATTCACCTTTTGCAATCGGGAAACTTGCCACAGCACGCTTGCCGTGATCCATGACCGCATGGACATCTGTTGGGAAAATAGATTGCGTATGATCATTTACAGGTAAAGCAGGATTCGCCCACCATAAGAATGTTTGTGGAATGTCTGTTCTGTTATATAACTGACCTTTGATTTCAATATAGGCCTTATCTGGATAAAGGGTAAAACCTGCCATGCCTTTTGTGCCATACATTTTATCAACTTCATTGATCCAAACTGTTTTTGAGCCATCATCATTCATTTCAAAATAGTAATCCGTTGGCATAAAAGTTGAGGGGCGGTGATGTTGTGGCCAGTTAAACTCAATCCCGCCTGAAATCCAGGGGCCAACTAACCCCACTAAAGCAGGCTTGATGACGTGGTTGTAGTAGACGAAATCGTAATTATTTGTTTTGTCTAATGCTCGCTGAATTCTCCCTCCTAATTCAGGTAAAATCATCACATGAAGATATTCATTTTCTAAAAAGATGGCTGTATAAGTTTTGTCCACTTTTTCATCATAAATTTTATCAATCACTGGAAGCGGATAAACCTTTCCTGTACTCCCTTGATACACACGTTTTTCCAAAAATAAAGGGTTTTTCTCAGGAGCACCCACTTCGTAAGTTGGTATAGTTATCTCCTCTTCCCACAGTTTAACTTCTTGATGTCTTTTCATTCTCTTCACCTCAAATATTTTTCTAACCTCATTATATAGCTTTTCTTATTTTATTAAATGAATTAGCTTTTATATTTGATGGATAATATACCAATCAGCTCACCAATTACACCATCCTTACTCAACAGTTGATTATCGCATTAAAAACTGCACCGACCATCCCTGCATCGTTTAGAAAATGACAGGCACGAATAGGCGCTAATTTGATGGTTGTCATATCACGATGCCCACTTTGCAACTGATTGATTTCGCTTCGTAGTCGAATAAGAAACGCATCATTTTGACTGATGGCACCCCCGATTAAGACCACTTCTGGATCAAAGGCAGTGGTTAAGTTGAAAATCCCAATAGCGAGGGCTTTATAAAATTCATCAAGGATTTTAAGCGCTTGCTGATTACCCTGGTTTGCAAGATCATGAATGGCTTCGCCATCTAAATCCTTGAACATCTTT